>Ga0187893_10000125_pt1 | contig 170914 bp, 152 predicted proteins | sample MA1701074metaG_FD_139574 | JGI IMG/M metagenome (GOLD analysis project Ga0187893, IMG submission 139574) | White microbial mat communities from a basaltic lava cave in the Kipuka Kanohina Cave System on the Island of Hawaii, USA - MA170107-4 metaG ...
GCGTAGATCTCCCTCAGGTACTCCCAGCGCGACCATCGACCCACCGTACCCCCTCAGGCGAGGGTTACTTTCTAAATGGCGCGACGATCCCCCGCAGAGTTACATTTTGACTGGCTCGATACGGGGGTTTGACTTCGTCTTCGGGCCGGAACTAGACTACCCGCTCTCCGGGAGACCCCGATGACGATCCCCAGAACCCGCATCCTGGCCTTGGCACTCGTGCTGCCCCTCCTGATCGGGGGCTGCGGCAGGCTGCGGGCGAAGCAGGCCTTCCGCGACGGGAACAAGGCTTACAAGGAAGAGAACTTCAAGAAGGCACGCGACCTCTACGCGCGCGCCGTGGAGCTCGACCCCAACTTCTCCGAGGCTCACTTCTACCTGGGCAGCTGCTGGCAGTCGATGTATCGGCCCGGCAAGGAGACCGCCGAGAACAAGGAGAACCTGGAGCGGGCGATCGAGGCCTACAGGAAGTCCATCGAGGTCAACGACGGCTCCACACCCAACCTCAAGACGGTCAAGCAGAACGCCCTGGCGGCGCTGACCGGGATCTACGCCGACGAGCCGTACCGGAACTTCGACGAGGCACTGAAGAATGCCCAGCAGCTCGTCCAGGAGAACCAGAACGACCCGAAGAACCTGTTTGCCATGGCGAACCTGTACGAGAAATTCGAGCACGTGGGCGACGCCGAGACCGCGTACAAGAGGGTCGTGGAGCTGAACCCCAACGACGCCAAGGGTTGCGCCGCGCTGGCCGGCTTCTACAACAAGCCGCTGTGGGAGGGGCGCTCGCGCTTCGAAGACGCCATCGCGACCCTGGAACGCTGCGCCACCCTCGACGCGAGCGACCCCACGGGCTTCTACAAGGTCGCGGTGTTCTACTGGGACAAGGCCTTCCGCGATCCGATGCTGGACGACAAGCAGAAGGACGTGTTCGCGGACAAGGGCCTGGAGGCGGTGGACAAGGCCCTCGGCATCAAACCCGACTACGTGGACGGCCTCGTGTACAAGGGTCTGCTGCTGCGCGTGAAGGCCCAGGTCACGTCGAACCAGCGGCTGCGCCAACAGTATCTGGACCAGGCCCAGACCCTGGCCAAGCAGGCCAAGGAGCTGCGCCAGCAGCAGGCTGCCGAAGCCGCGCCCACCCCCGCGGGCACGTAGCCGCTAGCCGAAACGGCAAGCCACAGAGATCACAGAGCACGAACAAGAGAGGACACAGGTAGGGTGCCGCAGAGCACCCCGGCCTCTGTGACCTCTCCGTCGAACTCTGTGTTCTCTGTGGTGGTGCGGGCCGGAGATGAGCTTAAGGCTGGGCGCCGCCGGCGGCGGGTGCGCCAGTGGCCTCCTCGACCATCTTCTCGGAGATGATGCCGATGCGCTCGACGCCCGCAGCCTTGGCGGCGTCCATCGCCTCGACCACCTTGCCGTAGGGCACCTTGCCGGCGGCGCGCACGAAGATCGTCTTGTCCGAACGCGCCTGGAAGATGTCCTTCAGCCGGTTCTCCAACTCGTCGATCGTGGCCACCGGGCTCTTGTTGACGCTGATGATGGGACCCGAGGGGGAGTCGTCGAGCGCCAGCACGACCTGGCGGCCCGAGTCCGTCGGAGGCGGCGTGCCCGGCGGCGGCGGCTGGGGCAGGGCGATGTCGAGGCCGCGCTGGGCCACCGGTGTCACCACCATGAAGATGATCAGCAACACCAGCATCACGTCGATCAGCGGGGTGATGTTGATGTCGGACTTCTGGTCGGCGTGGGTCGGCTGCGTCGCGTCGTGGGAATGCAGGACCGGCTTCTTGTGGTGCTTGGACGGCGCCGGCTGGCCCTTGGTCGGGGGGTTGGCCATCGAACTAACCGCTGATCGGCCGCTCCGCGATCAGGGCGACCTCCTCGGTCCCGGCCTCGCGGCACAGGTCCATGACCTTCATCACCTCGGAGTACTCCAGCAGCTCGTCAGCCTTCAGGTAGACGATGCGACCACCCTCGGGGAACTCCTCCAGCAGCTCCTTGAGCTGCGGCACGAGGTCCGCCGGGTTCTCGACCTTGATCCCCTTCAGGAACACCGCCGCGTCCTTGCGCACCGCCACCATGATGGTCTTCTGCTCGTCCTTCTTCTCCTTGGTGTTGAGCGCCGTGGGCAGCCTCACGTCCACGCCCTTTTGCAGCATGGGCGTGATCACCATGAAGATGATCAGCAGCACGATCATGATGTCGGCCATCGGGGTCACGTTGATGTCCGCCACGGGACCGCCCGATTTGCCGCCGGTCGTCATCGACATCGAGATTCCCTCCGGCTCAGGCCATCGAAAGGGGAGGCGGGAGCCCGCGTTTCTACGCGGCCCCCCTCTTGATGAAGTAGTCGAGCAGCTCGGAGCTCGAGTTGTCCATCTCGATGTTGAAACCGTCGACCTTGCCCGAGAAGTAGTTGTAGGCCCACACCGCGGGCACGGCGACGAACAGGCCGAAGGCCGTGGTGATCAGCGCCTCGGCGATGCCGGCCGAGATCGCGGCGATGCCGCCCGAGCCCGTGAGCGCCATGCCCGAGAAGGCGTTGATGATGCCGAAGGTGGTGCCGAACAGCCCCACGAAAGGCGCCGTGGAGCCGATGGTCGCGAGGCCGCCGAGGCCCCGCTTCAAGTCGGCCAGGTTCACGGCGGTGGCGCGCTGGATCGCCCGCTTGGCGGCGTCGACGGCGGCCTCCTTGTCCTTGTCGGCCTCGCCCATCTCCTGCTGGTACTGCCATTCCTGGAGGCCGACCACCAGCACCTTGGCGAGATGGGAGTACTTCACCCCCTGGCCGTGCGAGGCGTCGATGGCTTCCTTGATCTTGCCCTGCTTCAGGAAGCGCGCGACCTCGGGTGCGTACTTCCGAGACTGCTCGGTGGCCTTCTTGTAGGTGAAATACCGCTCGATCATGACCCCGATCGAGTAAACGGACTGGATCGCGAGGGTGATCACGACACCCCAGGCGATCCCTCCCATGTGCTCGGCCATCGACTTCAAGTCAAACTGCATTGCGCGTCCTCCTGGGGGGCTTTCGTGTTTTCGGATCTCAGTTGAGCCGGAAGTTCACCGTGACGGTCATGATCACCGGCACCGGCACGCCGTTCAGCAGCGTGGGCGTGTAGACCCACTGGCGCACGGCTTCCTGGGCCGCCTGATCGAGGAGCGGGATGCCCCGCAGGACCTTCACGTCGGTCACCTTGCCTTGGGGGCTGATCGTGCACTCGAGGATCACGACGCCCTGGACCCGGGCCTGCTTGGCGATGTCGGGATAGGTCGGGTTTACGTTCTTGAGCTTCCTGGGCTCCTTGATGTTGCCGCCCACCCGCACGGCCTGCGGCGGAGGCGGCGCGTCGGGCAGACCACCCACGACGCCGCCTACGACGCCACCGGGAACGCCGCCTTCGACGCCACCGGCCACACCGCCTTCGATGCCCAGGTCCAGGCTGTCTTCCGGCGTGACCTCGTCGGGCATCTCGATGGGGGCCGTGAACTTCGGCTCCTCCATCACCTTGGGCTGCACCCTGGGCGTCACCTGGGTCTTGGGTGCCGGCGGCGGCGGCGGCGGAGGAGGAGGAGGAGGAGGAGCGGGCTCGACGAAGAACGCGCGCACGGCCGCGCTCGGTTCCGGAAGCTCCTCGGACGTCAGGAGCGGCACCACGATCACGAGCGCCAGGGCCACAGTGTGCAGCGTGAGGGAGATCGGCAGGGTCAGGGACTGCTTCGTTCCGTGCTTGACCCGGTCCGAATCGACGAGGTCCTCGAAGAGCCTCCGTTCCATCAACGTCCTCGCTTTCCCAGGCTCGCGGTCCCTTTTTTCGAGAAGGCCGGGATTCTAATCCCCGCTTTGCAAGGGTGTCAAGGTGCCGAGAACCGCCGTGCCGGCATGGGGTTCGACACCGCTGTGACAGCCCGGGTTCCCCCCGGGCAATGGGCCTAGAAGATCCGGAAGGTGACGGGCGCCGTGGCGATGGTGGCGACGGGACGGCCGTGCTTGATCGCCGGCGAGAACTGCCATTCCTTCACGGTCGCCTTGGCCGCCGCGTCGAGGGCCGGGATACTCTGGAGCACGCGGGCCCGGACCACCCGGCCGGTGGCGTCGATCAGGATCTCCACCACCACGGTGCCCTCGATCTTCTTGATGAAGGCCTCCTGGGGATACTGCGGCTTCGTGATCTTGATCGGCCGCGGTGGCTGGTCGTAGTCCATCACCGGCCCGTCGCCGGTGCCGCCGATCACCCCGCCCAGCACGCCACCGGGCACTCCGCCCACGACGCCACCCTCGACGCCGTCCTCCATGCCCTCAAGGACGCCGAAGTCGCTGCCGCTGGCGCTGCCTTGCTGCTGGTCCTCGGGCAGCTTCTGCTCGGGCTTCAGCTCCTGCTCCCTCGGCTGTTCGATCGGCGCCACGAACTCGGGCTGCTTCACCGTCTTGTCCGGCGTCGTGGGCTCGGCGCGCTTGGTCGCCTTGACGAACTCCGAACCCTTGGGCAGCGGGGGTGGCGGCGGCGGCGGCGGGTTGTAGATGAGCCGCACCAGGTAGTTGGGTGCCTCGGGGCTCTCCTGGGGCCAGAGCAGCGGCGTAAGCACCAGGGCCGATATGCCGACGGCGTGGACCAGCATCGATTCGCGCACGCCGAACCAGCCCCGCTTCGGGGCCGGGTTCGAAACCACGAGCTCCTTGAAGAGGTCCTGCTGTGGGGCCGGCGCCGTCATCGTGGCCATGTTACACCGCGCTCTGCTGGCGCTTCTGACGCCGTTCGTCCTCCGGAGGTTCCACTTCCGGCCCGTTCGGCGTGACGACCGTCACCCCCTGCAAGGCCGGGGCCAGCCCGGTCCGAAAGGCTTAGAGTGCGGCCCGGGCCGTGGCCTGGACCGAAGCACCGCCTCCGCCCTTGCGAGCGTCCCACCACACCACCACCGGGCTCGCGATGTAGATCGTGGAGTAGGTCCCGACGATGATGCCCACCACCATCGTGAACGAGAAGCCGCGCAGCACCTCGCCACCGAAGAGGTACAGGCCGAGCACGGTGAGGAAGGTGGTGCCGTTGGAGATCAGGGTGCGCGACAGGGTCTGGTTGACCGAGTCGTTGATGATCTTGGCCAAGGGGTCCTTGCGACGCTGCTTCAGGTTCTCGCGCACCCGGTCGAAGACCACGATGGTGTCGTTGACCGAGTAGCCGACCAGCGTCAAGAGCGCTGCGATCACGTTGAGCGTGATGTCGAAGCCGAAGACGGTCAGCAGGCCCAGGGTCACGAGCACGTCGTGGAACACGGCCACGGTGGCGGCGCTGCCCCAGATCGCACCCTTGAAGCGCCACGCGATGTAGACGAGCTGGAACAGCAGGCCCAGCACCGTGAGCTTCACGGCCTTCTCGCGCAGCTCGGCTCCCACCACGGGCCCGACGATCTCCGAGGAGCTTTCCAGCACCGGGTTCTCGGCGTAGGAGCTGGCGAGGGCAGCGAGCGCCCCCTGGGCCAGGTCCGAGAGGTCCTTCTCGCCGGTGGCGGCGAGGCGGATCAGCACCTGGTTCTTGGCGGGATCGTCGTAGTTCTGGATCACGGCGCCCGGCGCCACGGGACCGACGGCGGCGCGCACCCTGTCCACCTGGGGCGCCCGCTGGAAGCGCGCGATCAGTTGCGTGCCGCCCTCGAACTCGACACCGTAGCGCACGCCCCGGCTGGCCATCACGGCAAAACCGCTCACCACCAGCAGCAGGCTCAGGGCGATGAAGTACTTGGCCTTGCCGAGGAAGTCGAAGTTCGGTTTCTTGAGAAAGGCGATCTCCATGGCGGCCCCTAGATGCTGAGGGTGGAGCCGGCGGTCGCGTGCTTGCCGCTCAGCACCCACTCGAACAGGAACTTGCTGACGAAGTACGACGCGAACACGTTGGCGATCAGGCCCATCACCAGCGTCACCGCGAAGCCCTTGATGGGCCCGGTGCCGAATTGGAACAGGAAGGCCGCCGCGATCAGGGCGGTCGCATGGGTGTCGAGGATCGTGATCCACACGCGCTCGAAGCCGTTCTGGATCGCCGCCTTCACGGTCTTGCCGTTGCGCAGCTCCTCGCGGATGCGCTCGAACACCAGTACGTTCGTGTCGACACCGACGCCTACCGTGAGGATGATGCCGGCGATCCCGGGCAGGGTAAGGGTCGCGCCGGCATACGCCATCGCTCCCATCAGGATCAGCAGGTTCGCCGCCAGGGCCACGATCGCGTTCACCCCCGAGAGCCGGTAGTACAGGATCATGAAGATGCCCAGGAAGCCCATGCCGGCGGCCATGGCGGCGACGCCGGATCGGATCGAGTCGCGGCCCAGGGAAGCCCCCACCGACGACTGGTACAAGGGCTCGAGGGTGGCGGGCAGCGCCCCGGCGCGCAGCACCTTGGCCAGCTCGTCGGCTTCCTGGGCCGTGAAACGGCCCTGGATCACGCCGTCGGCGCCGATCTGGGAGTTGATGGTGGGTGCCGTCTCGACTCGACCGTCCAGGATGATCGCCAGGCGCCGGCCCACGTTGCGGCCCGTCTCGCGCTTGAACTTGTCGGCGCCCGCCGGGTTCAGCGTGAACTGCACGTCGGGGGCGTTGGTCTGCGGGTCGATGCCGGCCCGAGCGTGCTTCAAGTCGCGGCCCGTGATCACAGCCTCCCGCCGCACCAGGTAGTAGACCGGCTGCCCGGGCTGGTCGCCGGGCCCCTGGAAGACCTCCATGTTGGGCGGCAGCGTGCCGCCGTGGGCCTGCAGCAGCGTGTCCTCGCTGCCGGCCGAGTCTTCGACCAGCTTCAAGTTGAGCAGCGCCGTGCGCAGGAGGATGCGCTTGGCCTGGTCGACGTCGCTCATGCCCGGCAGCTGGACCAGGATCTGGTCGCCGGCCTGGCCGTGCTCGGCGATCACCGGCTCGGAGACGCCCAGCTCGTTGACGCGGCGTTCCAGGGTGCGGATCGACTCCTTCACGGTGCGCTGCTTGATCTCGCGCACGAAGCTGTCGTTCATCGCCACGTCGAAGCCGGCGTCGCTGCTCTCCTTGATCTCCCAGCCGACGCGGAAGAAATCCTTCAGGATGTCGCGCACGTCCTTGACCCGCGCCGGCTCCACACCCTGCACCACGAAGCTCGATTGGCCCTGGCGCTCGACCTTCGCGACGCTGATGCCCTTGCGCGAGACCTGGTCGCGGGCGGTCTGCAGCGCGTCGTCCACTGTCGCGATCAGGGCGTCGTCGGTCTTCACGCGCAGCACGAAATGGCTGCCGCCCTTCAGGTCGAGGCCGAGGCGGATCTTGGCGCGCTGCTCCGGTGTGTCGTAGGGCGGCCAGACCGCGACGCCGCAGGCCAGCAGGAAGGCGCCGTACAGCACGGCCTTCAGGCGCAGCTCGCGGCGCAGGAAGGCGTAGACGAGGCCCGCCAGGGCCGCGCTCAGCACCAGCCAGAGCACGATGGGGTTCTGCAGGGTCTGCGGCATCTACTTCTTCTCCGATTCGGGCGCGGCCTGGAGACCGGCGATGCCGCTCCTCAAGACCTTGATGCGCGTCTTGTCGTCGATGCGGACCAGGAACGCGTCGTCCTCGACACCCACGATCACGCCGAAGATGCCCGGGCCCACGATGACCTTGTCGCCGCTCTTCAGGCCCTTCACGAGCGTCTCCAGCTTGCGCTGGCGCCCGCGCATGGGCTGGATCAGGACGAACCAGAAGATCAGGAAGATCAGGCCCATCAGGACCAGGCTGCCCAGCGGGTTGGGCTCGCCTTGCTGGGGCGGACCGGCCAAGGCGAGGATGGACTCTACGAGCATGCGTGCTCTATCACTCTTCCAGTTGGCTTTTCGGTGAGAGACCGCGCGAAACGGCTACGGCGTCGTCTGGAGCGACCGCAGCGCCTCTTGACGGAACTCCTCGAAACGGCCGAAAACGATACTCTGCCTGATCGAGCGTAGGGTGTCAAGGTAGGTCGCCAGGTTGTGGATCGTGAGCAGGCTGGCCGCCACGATCTCCCCGGCCATGTGCAGGTGGCGCAGGTAGGCGCGGCTCGTGGTGCGGCAGGTCAGGCAGGCACACGCCTCGTCGAGCGGCCGCGGGTCGTCGCGAAAACGCGCGTTGCGGATCGAGAGCCGGCCCTTTTTAGTGAACACCTGGCCGTTGCGCGCGTGGCGGGTGGGGAGCACGCAGTCGAACATGTCGACGCCCCGAGCCACGGCCTCCAGGATGTCCTCCAGGGTGCCGACGCCCATGAGGTAGCGGGGCTTGGCCTGGGGCAGCAGCGGCTCGACCGTGTCGAGCACGACTTCGCGCACGGGCTTCTCTTCTCCCACCGCGAGGCCGCCGATGGCGTAGCCCGGGAAGTCCATCGCGACCAGCTCCCTGGCGCTGCGCTCCCGAAGCTCGGGCACGACGCCGCCCTGCACGATCCCGAACAGCCACTGGTCGGGCCGGCTGTGGGCCCGGCGGCTGCGCTCGGCCCAGCGCGTGGTGCGCTGCGCGGCCGCCTCGACTTCGGCGATGGGTGCCGTAGAGGGCGGGCACTCGTCGAAAGCCATCGCGATGTCGGCGCCCAGGTTCATCTGCACCCGCATCGAGCGCTCGGGCGACAGCATGTGGGCGGAGCCGTCGAGATGGCTCCGGAAACGCACGCCTTCCTCGCCGATCTCGCGCAGCCCGGCCAGGCTGAAGACCTGGTAACCCCCCGAATCGGTGAGCAACGGGCCGCGCCAGCCCGTGAATGCATGCAGGCCGCCCAGCTCCCCCACCAGCTCGTCGCCGGGCCGCAGCATCAGGTGGTAGGTGTTGGCGAGCAGGATAGAGGCGCCCAGCTCCAGAAGGTCACGCTGCAACACGGCCTTCACGGCGCCCGCGGTGCCGACGGGCATGAACACGGGGGTCAGCACCTCGCCGTGGGGTGTTGCGAGCTTCCCGGCGCGGGCGCGGCCGCTCGTGCTCTCGACCTCGAATGAGAACATCGCCCGGAATTGTAGCGGTCCGGTTAGCGGGCGGGCGCTGTCGTCACTTATGCTGCCGTCGTGAACGCAGCCTCTGGCCCGAGCCGGGTCGCCCTGCTGTTCGGCGGCCGTTCCGGGGAGCACGAGGTCAGCCTGCGTTCCGCCGTGTCCGTGATGCGGGCGCTCCGAGTCGCCCACGACGTGGTGCCGGTGCTGATCGACAAGTCGGGTCGCTGGCTGTTGCAGGACGGCACGCAGCCGGCGGCGGCAGGCGGGATCCCGGTGTTCCTGGTGCCCGACCCGAACGACCAGGGTCGCCTGCGACGCTTGTCCGACGCCTCCGTCGCCGCGGCGCCCGAGATCTACTTCCCGCTGCTCCACGGGACCTACGGCGAGGACGGCACCATCCAGGGCCTGTTCGAGATGGCGGGGGTCGCATACGTGGGGGCGGGCGTCGCGGCCTCGGCGGCCGGAATGGACAAGGAGCTGATGAAAGGGCTGTTCGCGGCACGCGGCATCCCGCAGGTCGCCTACCGCGTCCTGGACCGACGCGACGCCGGGGCCGAAGCGGCGCTACTGCGCGAGCTGGGCCTGCCGCTGTTCGTCAAGCCCGCCAACCTGGGCTCGAGCGTCGCGGTCACGAAGGTCAAGGAAGCGCACGCGCTGGGGCCGGCCCTCGAAGCCGCCTTTGCCTACGACCGCAAGGCCATCGTCGAGGTGGGCCTGACCGCCCGCGAGCTCGAGGTCTCGGTGCTGGGCAACGACTCCCCCGAGGCGTCGCGCCCGGGCGAGATCGTGCCCGACCGCGAGTTCTACGACTACGACTCCAAGTACTCCGAGCACAGCCGCACCGAGCTGCGGCTGCCGGCGCCGCTGCTCCCGGCCGTGGAGGCCGAGGTGCGGGCCCTGGGCGTCGCGGCCTTCCGCGCCGTCGATGCCTGTGGCTACGCCCGCGTCGACTTCTTCCTGGAGCATGCAAGCGCGCGGCTGCTGGTGAACGAGATCAACACCATTCCCGGCTTCACCTCGATCAGCATGTTCCCCAAGATGTGGGAAGCCAGCGGCCTGAGCTACGAGCGCCTGCTGACGCGGCTCTTGGAGCTGGGCCAGGAGCGCCACGCGCGGCGCGCGGCGCTGCGCACCGACTACCGCTGATGCTGAAGGCGGCTCTCCTGCTGGGGAGCCTGGCGGTGCTGGAGGCGCCGCTCGCCGACGACGCGGCCTTCGACGAGCCGTTGCAGCTCCTCTACGACGGCTCGACCGACGCGGCGCTCCTGGAGTTCGGCCGCCTGCGGCGGGCCTTCCCGGAGGACCCGCTGCCGGCGTACTTCGCGGCCCTGGCCCTGGCATGGAAGCTGGAGCAACGGCCCGAGAGCCGCGAGCACGACGCGGCGCTGCTGCGTCTCGCGGACCAGGCCATCCTGCTCTCCGACGCGCAGCTGCGCGGAGCGCCCAGCGCTCGCGCGCTGTTCGCGCGTGGCGAGCGCCCTTCGGCCCATGCCTCCCTCGCTCGTACCTCGGGCGCGCCTGCTGCTGGCCCAGTTGCGGGAACGCGAGGGCCGGCACCCCGACGCCGTCCGCCTATACAAGGAAGTATTTGAAAGGCCGGGCGGCGTGGAGTCGCGACGCCAGCGCGCGCGGGAGGCCCTGGAGCGGCTCGGGGCGGTGCCCGCGTCGCGTCCGCGGCACGGCGCGCCGCTCAAGCATTCCAGATAGTATTCAAACCCGAGTCCGGAGGCCTGCGACCGGATCTGGGCCTGAGCTCGCGCCGAAAGCCCAACGGGCCCAATCAGTTCCCGATCACGACACGGGTCTTGACTGCGGCCAGAGCGGTTAGAACTCACTTTTGCTCCCTGCATCCACAGGCTAAAGCCCTTGGCTTGTGGAGCATGGGGCGGATGTCACACCAAGAAAAGCCTTGACAAGGGTCGGGGCCGTTCCTACCCTACCCCTAGTATGAAAAGCCCCATATCACCCGATAGGTTGATGCGGGGTGCTCTGTCCACTCGTGGACCGAAAGGGGGGATCTGAAACCATGGCCGCCAAGAAGAAGGCTGCGAAGAAGAAGGGAAAGAAGCGGTAAGCGCCCCGGGCACGGGGAGGGTGGACCAAAGTCACCCTCCCTGCCTTTCTCGGGTTGGACAGGGGGTGAGCGTTCACCCCCTCATTTTTTTGCCTGGCAGCAGGTAGCGCTCGATGGCCCAGGCGGCCCCGTCCTCGTCGCTCGTGGGTGCGATCTCGAGCCCGAGCCGATGCAGCGCCGGATCCGCGTTGCCCATGACCACGCCCCGCCCCGCCTGCATCAGCATCTCCCGGTCGTTCCAGTTGTCGCCGATCGCGAGCACCTGCGCCGCGCGGACAGCGTAGCGCGCGCACAGGAAGGCCAGGGCTTCGGCCTTGCCCACGCGCGGGTGCAGGATGTCCAGCAGGGCGGTGTCCTGGGCGCGGTAGACGGTGCGCTCGATCGACGCGCCAGCGCCCAGCAGCGCGCGCAGCGACGCTTCGAGAGCCAGGATCGACAGGACGCGATCGCCGAACATGACCTGGATCGGATCCTCGTCGAGTGCTTGCTCCAGGCGCTCGACCACGCGCACGTCGGGGTGCGACTTGTCGAGGTAGTAGGCGAGCAGCGTGTTCGAGGCCCGGGCGCCTTCGACCAGGAGGCCGCCTTCGGCGCGCTGGCCCACGTGGACCACGGGATCGAAGCCCGCGGCGCGCCCCGCCGCGATCGCCCGCAGCGCCGTGGCCAGGGGCAGCGCGAAGCAGCGCAGCAGCGTCCCGTCCTCGACGATCAGGGCACCGTTGTGCAGCACCATCGGGAAGCCGCCGCCCAGCAGGTCGGCGATGCGACGGGCCGCGGGCGGCCGCCGGCCGGTGACCAGCACCACCTGCACGCCTTCGTCGCGGGCGGCCTGCACGGCCTGCCGGACGCGCGGCGTGAGCTGCTTGTCCGAGCGCAGCAGCGTGCCGTCGATGTCGAGGGCGAGGAGCCGATTCGCCGGCGTCAGGGGGCGTCCCAAATCTCGACGCGGTCGATGCTGTCGCCGGGCTCGATGCGGTCCACCGCGTCCAGGCCCGAGGTCACGTTGCCGAAGAGCGTGTAGCCGCCGTCGAGGTGGGGCGTCGGGACGTGGCTGATGAAGAACTGGCTGCCGCCGGTGTCCTTGCCCGACAGCGCCATGCCCACGGCGCCGCGGCCGTAGGGACGCTGGCCGATCTCGCAGCGGATCGCGTAGCCGGGGCCGCCGTTGCCGTCGCCGCGCGGGTCGCCGCCCTGGATCACGAAGCCGGGAACCACGCGATGGAACACCAGGCCGTCGAAGAAACCGCGCCGAGCCAGGTCCAGGAAGTTGCGCGCCGTGAGCGGCGCTTCGACGATGTTGAGCAGGATCTCGACGCGGCCGCGCGAGGTGTGGAGGATGGCGCGCGGGGAATACAGCGAGAGGCCCGGCGGCGGGTCGTAGGGCAGCATGGCGTCGCGGTAGTCGAGGATCGGGCGCGTGTCGGGCTCAGGGCCCACGCCGGGCAGCGCCTGCCCCGAAGCACCCAGGGCCTGGGCGGCGCGCTGGCGCACCACCCGCGAGGCGTCCTGCTGCGCGACCTCCCGCAGCAGGCGCAGCGCGGCCTCGTCCTTCAGTCCTGCCAAGCTCTCCACCACGGCTATGCGGGCGTCGAAGTCGGCGTCGGGCTGCGCGCGGCGATAGGCCGACTCCAGGACGGCCTGCAGGCCCGAAGCCTTGAGCTCCGCGAGGCCGACGATCGCCGTCGCGCGGACCACCACGTCGGCGTGGTCGAGGTACTGGCGCAAGGTCTGCGCGGCGTCGGGCCCGCGCGCCTTGCGCATCGCCTCGAGCACGGGCGGCAGCAGGCGCGGGTCGGAGTCCTTCAGCATCTCGAACAGGATGGCGACGCTCGACTCGTCCCCGCGCTCGCCCAGGGCCTGGGCCAGGGCCGCGCGCACCGACCACTCGGGGTCGGGGTCCAGGCCCGACAGCACCAGCGCGAACTCCTCGCGCTCGACTTTCGCCAGGGCCAGCAGGGCCGCGGCGCGGATCATGGGCCGCTCGTGGCCCACGTAGGGCACGATGCGGGCGCGCAGGCTGCGGTCGGGGGGCAGCGCGGCCAGGGCCAGAAGCGCCTCACGGGTCACCGCGAGGTCCTTGTGCAGGAGCGCCGTGGCGAGGGCGGGTGCTCCGCGCGCGTCGCCGATCAGGCCCAGCGCCCGCACCGCGTTCACCACCACGAAGCTGTCGGGGTCGCGCACCAGCGCCGACAGTGCATCCACGGAGTCGGCGTCCTTCAAGGCGCCCAGGCCGCGCGCGGCGTAGCCTCGGGACAGCGCGTCGCTGGACACCAGGCCGGCCGTGAGCACCGGCTTCAAGAGCGGGCTCTCGAGGCGCATGGCGGTCCAGCTGGCGGCCCACCAGTCGAAGCGGGAGCGGCCGGCGCTGACGAGCGCCAGCTCGGCGGACCTGGCGTCCTTGAGCCGGGCCAGGGCGAACAGCGAAAGGCGCAGCTCCAGCCACGGGTCGCGCTCGCTGCCGGGGTCGTCGCCGCGCACCGCCACCACCGCGGCCCCCTTGGGCGCCGACTCCACGATCATGCGGGCGATGGCCGGGCCGGCTCGCGCGTCGCCCAGGCGGCCCAGCGCTTCGGCCGAGCGCCCTCGCACCGTGGCGTCCGTGTCCTGGAGCGACGGCAGCAGGCGCTCGACCGCGAGCTTGTCGCCGATCAGGCCCATGGCGAAGGCGGCCATCTGGCGCAGCTCGGGCTCGTTGTCGTTCATCAGGTCGATCAGACTCGGGAGCAGGGACGCGTCGCCGATGCGGCCGGCGGCCAGGGCGGCGCGCCGTCTGACGCCGGGGTCCGGATCGCGCAGGTAGCGGTCCAGCTCGCCCGCGCCGAGGCTGCGGCGGTCCTCGAGGGACACCAGGCGCGCCATCTTGTCGAGGCGCTGGCTCGGCGTCGCGCCGGGCGCCGCCAGGGCCACGAGCAGCAGCAGCGCCGCGCTCACGCGGCCCTGCGCCCGTGATCGCATTCCGGGCGTATCGGGCAGCCGGGGCACTCGGGTGCCCGGGGCCGGCAGCGCTCGCGACCGAGACGGATCAGGTTCAGGTGCAGGTCCAGGTGCCGGCCCTGGGGCACGGCGGGGCCCAGCAGCGCGTGGCTGCGTTCCGCCGATGCGCGTGGCGGGACGAGGCCCGCGCGCCGCGCGATGCGGAGCACGTGGGCGTCCACCGGGAACGCGGCCTGCTCGCAGGCGAACAAGAGCACGCAGGCCCGCGTCTTGGGCCCGACCCCCGGCAGGCCGCAGAGCCAGGCGTCAGCTTCTGTCTGGGGAAGGCGTCGCAGCACGCCGAGGTCGTAGCCTCCCGCACGCGCCTTCACGCCTTGCAGGGCCAGCCGGATGCGGCGGCTCTTGATACGCGCCAGGCCCCCGGAGCGAATCGTGCGCTCCAGGGACGCGACCGGCGCACGGGCCGCCTGTTCCCAGCGTGGGTACGCGGCCTTGAGCGACGCGAAGGCGCGGCCGCTGTTCAGGTCGCTGGTGTTCTGGGACAGGATGGTCTCGGTCAGGGTGTCGAGGGGATCTTGCCGCCGGCGCCGCGGGCGGCCGTAGCGCCACGCCAGCCGCGACGCGACGCGTGCGAGGCGGGCATGCAGGGAAGCTCGCGGCATCGGGCGCGGATTATGCCACCGCGATCAAGCGTTCGGCGGGCAGCTTCAAGCCCGCCGCGGCTTTCCGTATGCGCAGGCGCGCCCCGGGTTGGCCTACGGCGCCCAGGTGCCAGGCGTCGGCGTAGCGTGCGGCGCCTTCGAGCTCCACGACCACGGCGCCGTGGATGCGCTGGCCGAGCTTCGCCTGGTCCACCTCCACGAAAGCCGAGGCCGGGCGCCCCGCCTGGAGCAGCGCGCGGGCCCAGGCCTTGCCGATCCTGCCGGCGCCCCACACCACGATGCGGGCGCCGTCGCGCAGGGGCCCGGCCAGGAGCGCCTCGCGCTTGGCTTCCAGGAAGCGCGCGCGGGCGTAGCGCGGATCGCGGCGCGTCAGGCGCGCCGGCCGGTCGCGCCAGTCGAGCAACGTTTCTTCGAGCTTCGCGAAACGCAGGCCCGCGGCGTGGGCGCGCAGCCAGAGGTCGTAGTCTTCGGGCCCGCCGAGGTCGCGATAGCCGCCCAGGCCGCGCAGGGTCGCGGTGCGCATCGCCACCGACGGGTGCACGAGGGGCGACTCGACGTAGAGATCGCGCACGATCGCCCCGTGGTCGAGGAGCTGGTTCTGCCACGCCACGTACGCGCGCATGCCGGCGTTCCTGAAGTCCGGCTCTCCCAGCAGGCGTACCCGCGATCCCAGCATTTCCAGGCGCGCGTCCTTGGCCAGGCGCTCGACCAGCAGCCGCAGGCGCTCCGGCGCCGCGATGTCGTCGGCATCCATGCGCGCCACGACGGGCGCCCGGGCCCGTTCCAGGGCGAGGTTGAGCGCCGCCACCAGGCCGCGCCGCGGCGTGTGTACGACGCGCAGGCGCGAATCGAGGCGCGCCGCGGCGGCCAGCAGTGCACCGCTTCCGTCCTGGGAACCGTCGTCTATCACGACGACCTCGTGGTCCGACAGGGTCTGCTCCCGCAGGGAAGCGAGGGCCTCGGCCAGGGTCGGGGCGGCGTCGCGCACGGGCAGCAGCACGCTGACCCGCGGTAGGCGCTCAGCCATGGCGCTGGACGAAGCCGCGCGCCTCGGCCAGAGCGTCCTCGGGCGAGCTTCCGAGCACCACGTAGAACGGGCCGCCGCTGCCGGGCCGCCAGTTGTCTCGGGGGGCGCGACGAATCTCGGACTGCCAGCCGTCGGGAGACGCCACCGGCTCCAGGATCTCGTAGACCCAGAACTCGCGCCGCATGGTCCAGTGGATCGGCGGCGTTTCCTCGGGCTTGCGCAGCGAGACCAGCACGGCTCGCTCCACGAAGTCCTCGAGGTGCGCGCGCGTGTCGTCGGGCATGAACAGGAACTCGACGCCGTAGCCGAGGTAGGGCCAGGCGACCTCGCCGGCCTCGCGCACGACGCGGCCCAGTGCCCGCAGGCCGGCCCGGGACTCGGGCAGCCCGAATTCCAGCTCCACGTCCTTGGCGGACTCCAGGCGGATCGGGCTCGCCAGCAGCATGCCGTTGATGCTCAGGTTCTGGGTCAGGCCGAAGAAGCGGCCGGTGGCCTCGACCTGCGGCCGTCCGATCACGTGGCCCTGGACCGGCACTCGGGCCAGCACCCGGCGCGGCACGAGCAGCAGCTTGCTGAGCCAGGCCTCGAGGGCCGCCGGGTCGAGTGGCCGGCGCAGCACTGCGTTGGCGCCGGCCCGGGTCGCGTTCTCGGCGGTCTCCTCCGGCTCGGCCGCGGGCAGGATCACCAGCAGCGACACGTGGCGCGTGAGCGCCGAGACCCGCAGCCTGCGGATGGTCGCGTCGAGCGCCGCGTCCTGGAGACGCGGCCCCAGCACGACCAGGCCGCCCCCGCCCTGCAGCGCCAGGACCTCGAGCAGCTCCTTGACCGAGCCGAACTCGTGGACCACGTGGCCCTCGCGCTGGAGCAGCGGGGCCTCGAGGGGCAGGCTGCGGGCGTCCAGGCCGGTGACGAGAATCGGTAGGGCCATGGCCGCCTCGCCGCCAGTGTACCGCGGGGGCCACCCACGGGGCTGTGACGCGGATCTCAAGCCTCCGTCACGGCTCGCTCAGGTTTCGAGCAGGCTCCCAGACGCAGCTTGGGTGCGGAGGAGGCAGCATGCTGCTCAGTCTGGCCGGCCGGGAGACGGGCCCCCTGGTCACCGCGACCTTCCGGGTACGCCTGCGCACGCACCCCAGCACCCGCTTCGTGGACCTGACGGAGTTGATGGCGGAGCGGGTGCGCCAGTCGCGCCTGGCGTCCGGCCTCGCGACGCTCCAGTCGCTGCACACCACGGCCGCCGTGTGCGTCAACGAGAACGAGCCGCTGCTGCTCACGGACCTGGAGCGGAGCCTGGAGCGCTTTGCACCGGCGGCCCTCGGCTACGCCCACGACGACTTCGATCGCCGCGGACCCTTGCCACCCGGCGAGCCTCGAAACGGCGCCGCGCACTGCCGCGCCGTGCCGCTGGCCGCGTCGGTGACGCTGCTGGTCGAGGACGGTGTCTTGGTGCTGGGCCGCTGGCAGCGGGTGCTGCTGGTGGAACTCGACCCGCCCCGCGAGCGCGAGATCGCCATCGGCGTGCTGGGCCGGGAGGCTGCCGAGTGAGTCTAGCCGCTCACCACGCGCTGGGTCGTGCCTCGCATCCGCACCACCCGTTGCAGCCCATCGGGCAGCCAGTTCTTGAGCCCGAGCAGGGAGGGAATGCGGTCGTAGTAGAGGACGAGCCGCACGTCCTTGCGCCCGCCCTTGGCCACGTCCTTGACCACGAACCCGTAGTGGCCGACGCGGACGAGAGTCCCGGGCAGCAGGTCCTTGCGTTCCGCGTCTTTGCCGTAGCCGACCAGCTGGACGCGCGGCTCCAGCAGCTTGCGGCGCAGCTCGGCGTTCGTCAGCAGGTGAGCCTTGGCCCGCAGGAAGTCGAGGGCCGGCAGGCTGCGCCGCTCGGCGGGCGGCGTGTGCAGGATCTTCTCGGCCTGGGCCGCATCGAAATTGCGCGCGACGTAGTCCAGGTTCAGGGCGTAGATCTTCTCCTCCTTGCTTCCTGAGGCGTCGATCTCCTGGAGCACCTTGCCCAGCTCGTCGATGCCGAGCGGCAGCAGGCGCTTCGAGGTCGCGTCGAGTGAGTCGCCGTCGAGCCCCATGCCGCCCAGCTCCAATGCCGGCGCCTGGTAGGTCACGCTGGCGGCGGCGCCCTTGGCGTCCTGGGACAGCGACAACCCGGTGGTGCCCCAGCCCCCGGAGTCCACGTTGTGCATCCTGTCCACCACCAGGTGGACGGGCGATCCGGTGCTGAGCTCCACGATCTCGACGTCGCCCGCCCCCGGGAACGACCGCACCAGGATGCCCAAGAGCAGCAGCACGAACAGCGACAAGGGCAGGATCAGGGACGACAGGAACTTGAGCTCGACGCCCGCCGAGGCCGGGGCCACGATGCGCCGCACCGCGGGCTCGATGCGCTTCATGCCTTCGTGGGGCGCCACGCGGTACACGAACTTCTTGAGCAGCAGGCCGTCGTCCTTGAAGAACGACGCCAGGCTCTGGGCGAGGGGCGCCGCCTCCGCGCCGTTGGCGGTGCGCACCATGTCGAGGACGAAGGAGGGCGAGCGCTCGCGGTCCCCCGGCTCGATGCCGTGTTCCGGCAGGTTGCCCACCAGGATCACGTACAGCGGGACCTTGAGCTCGCGCAGCAGTTCCAGCGTGCGCTGGATGGAGTACCGGCGGATGTCGGCTCCCAGGGGCACGTCCATGTCCAGCCAGTCCGAAGGCCCGGGGTCCACGATCGCGTCGGTGAGCATCACGATCTTGAACTCGGTGCCCTTCGGGTAGGTCGCGATCAGATCCTTCGCCTTCAGGAAGGCAAAGTAGAAGTCGGTCCACTGGCCGTTGTTGCGGTAGCGCTGCACGTCGTCGACGAAGACCTCGTGGCGGCCACCGAACAGTACCAGGCGGTACGCCTGGCCCTGCAGGAACGTGAACATCCGCTCCAGGGCCTCGACGCGCTTCTCCTCGGGGTCGAGCGGCGGCAGGGAGGCGGAGTTGTCGACCAGGAACAGGGTCACGGCGCCCGCGCCGGGTACGGCCGCGGGCGTCACCGCGGGCGACGGCGTCGCCGCCAGGAGCGCGAGCCAGAGCGTCGCCAGCATCTTTTCGCGATGATGGTACTACAGGCCCAGGCGGCGCCTCGGCGGCTATAATGCGCGCCCCATGAAAGCCGGCATCATCGGACTCGCCTCGGTCGGCAAGAGCACCTTGTTCCAGCTCCTGACCGGCGCCCCACCCCTGCCGCCCGGCGGCCGGCCCGAGCCGCGCCTGGGCGTCGCCCGCGTCCCCGACCCGCGGGTGGAAGCGCTGGCCCGGATCTACGACCCGAAGAAGAAGACCCTCGCCAGCATCGAGTACGTCGACGTGCCGGGCGTGGCGAAGGGCGAGGGCGCAGCCCTCGTGGACCTGCCGGCGCTGCGCGGGGTGGACGTGCTGGTCCACGTGGTGCGCGCCTTCGCGAGGGACCTGGTGCCGCATCCCGAGGGCTCGGTGGACGCGCTGCGCGACGCGAAGATGCTCGACCTGGAGCTGATCCTGGCCGACCTGGGCGCCGTCGAGAAGCGCCTGGAGAAGATCGAGGCCAACATCAAGAAGGCCAACCGGCCCGAGGACGTCGCGGAGCGCGCCCTGTTCCTGAAGCTGCAGCAGGCCCTCGAAGCCGAGCAGCCGCTGCGCGACCTGGCGGTGTCCGACGACGAGCGCAAGCGGCTGCGCAACTACTCCTTCCTCTCGGAGAAGCCGGTGGTGCTGGTGGCCAACCTCGGCGAAGCCGACATCAAGGCCGCCGCGGCCGCCCTCGAGCGGGCCGGCCTGCCGGCCTTCGTGCGGAGCCGTCCCGGCATGGGCTTGTGCCCGGTGGCGGCACCCATCGAGGCCGAGATCGCCCAGCTGCCGCCCGAGGACGCCCGCGCGTTCCTCGAGGACCTGGGCCTCGAAGAGCCGGGCCTCGACCGCGTGATCCGGACCACCTACGCGCTGCTGGGCCTCATTTCCTTCCTCACCGCCGGCGAGGACGAGTGCCGCGCCTGGACGATCCGGCGCGGAACCAGGGCCCAGCAGGCCGCCGGCGAGATCCATTCCGACATCGAGCGCGGCTTCATCCGCGCCGAGGTCGTGGCCTACGAGGCCCTGATCGCCGCCGGCAGCCTGGCGGCGTGCCGCGAGCAGGCGACCCTGCGCCTCGAAGGCAAGGAGTACCTGGTCCAGGACGGTGACGTCATCAACTTCAGGTTCGCCGTCTAGCTGTCCCGCCTGCGGCAGGCCCGTGGCCCTGGCGCGGCCGCGCTGCCTCTACTGCGGCGCGACCCTGGAGCAGGCTGCTGTCGCCCAAGCGGCCGCGGCGGCGCAGGCGGTGCTCCACCCGGCGCACCCGGCGCGGGACGCGCGAGTGCTGGTGCTGCTCGATCTCGCCGGTGTGGAGGCCGCGGACCTGGCCCGGCACCTGGGTGTCTCGGCGTACGAAGCGCGCCAGCGCCTGCTCCGCGGCGGCGTGCAACTCCACCGCGTGCTCGGGCCCGCGGAGGCCGAGGCCGAGGGGCAGCGGCTCCGCGGTCTCACGGTGCTGCTGGTGGCCGAGGAGGAGACGCGCCCGGCCGCCGACCCGATCCGCGCGCGCGGCGGCCAGCACGACGCGGACGCCCTCGACCTGCGCACGAGCGCAGGCCCGCTGCGCCTGGTCCGCGACGATGTCACGGGCCTGGTGCGCGGGCCCATCGCGCGCCAGTACGCCACCCAGGACGTGGTGCGGAGGACGACCCTCGCCATGGCCAGCCTGGAGCCGGGCTATCGCTTTCACCTGCACCGCAAGGCCGGGCCGCCCATCGAGGTCGACCCCTGGGCCTTCGAGTTCAAGGAGCGCGAGCTGGGCCGCTCCTCGCTCTTGACCCTGACCCAATGGGTCCAGGACCTGGTCCGGGATCGGCCGCAGGACGACGGCTTCCGCTGCGAGCTGCCGGCGCTGTCGCCCTCCGAAGAGCTGGATGAAGGCGCGCGCAAGGCACTGGGTCGCGGCGAGCGCGCCAAGGACGCGCGTCCCATCCTCGACAACCTGCGCCAGTTCCGGTTCTATTCCGGCTGGCGCGCCGCGCTGTTCCGGCGCTAACGGCCGAAAAACTGCCTGTGCTACCGTTCCCTCGGCCCCTACGAGGGCGGCCTTGATTCCATGAAGCTGATCGTGCAGATCCCGTGCCTCAACGAGGAAGCGGCGCTCCCCGACACGCTGCGCGCGATCCCGCGCGTCATCCCGGGCGTCGACTGCGTCGAGGTGCTGGTGATCGACGACGGCTCCACGGACCGCACGAGCGCCGTGGCCCGGGAGCACGGCGCGGATCACGTGGTGCGTTTCGCGCGGCGCAAGGGACTGGCCCACGGCTTCATGGCGGGGCTCGACGCCTGCCTGCGCCTGGGCGCCGACGTGATCGTGAACACCGACGCGGACAACCAGTACCCGGGCTCCGAGATCCCGCGCCTCATCGCGCCGATCCTGAAGGGCGAAGCCGACATGGTGATCGGCGACCGCCAGGTGGGCGAGGTGGCCCATTTCAGCTGGACGAAGCGCCGGCTGCAGGAGCTGGGCTCCTGGGTGGTGCGCAAGGTGTCGGGCACCGAGGTGCCGGACACCACGAGCGGCTTCCGCGCCCTGACCCGCGAGGCCGCCCTGCGCATCAACATCGTGAGCGAGTTCACCTACACCCTGGAGTCCATCATCCAGGCCGGCAAGAAGCGCATGGCCGTCGCCAGCGTACCCATCGAGGCCCGTGAGACGCGTCCCTCGCGGCTGTTCGCCTCGACCTGGGACTACGTGAAGCGCAGCGCGGCCACCATCCTGCGCATCTACGCGATGTACGAGCCGTTCAAGGTCTTCACCCTGCTGGGTGGGGCGCTGCTGCTGGGCGGCTCCGTGCTGGGCCTGCGCTACGCCTACTTCTGGTGGATCGGCGAGGTCCGCGGCCACGTGCAGTCCGCGGTGCTTTCCGTGCTGCTCCTGATCCTCGGCTTCCAGACCCTGCAGTGGGGCGTGATGGCCGACCTGATCGCCAGCAACCGCAAGCTGATCGAGGACTTGCTCTACCGCGTGCGCAAGCTGGAGCACGGCCGGGGCGAGCGTGGCTGAGGCCCGCGACGTCTCGGTGGTGATCCCCGCGTACAACGAGCAGGCCGGTATCTCGGCGGTGGTCCTGGGTCTGCGAGCGGGCGGGTTTCTCGAAGTGCTGGTGGTGGACGACGGCTCCTCGGACCAGACCGCCGCCGAGGCGGAAAAGGCCGGCGCGCGGGTGGTGCGCCATCCCTACAACAAGGGCAACGGTGCTTCGGTCAAGACCGGCCTGCGCGAGGCCCGGGGCAGCGTCGTGCTGCTGATGGACGCCGACGGCCAGCACGACCCGCAGGAGGCCGCCTCGCTCTACGGGCCGATCGGCGAATACGACATGGTGATCGGCGCGCGCCGGAGCCGGGACCAGTCCCTGGTGCGCGCCCTGGGCAACTTGCTGTTCACCGCCCTCGCCTCCTGGCTGACGGGGCGGCCGATCCCGGACCTCACCTCGGGCTACCGCGCGGCGCGGCGCCCTCGCATGCTCGAGATCCTGCACCTGCTGCCCAACGGGTTCTCGTATCCGACCACGTCGTGCCTGGCGTTCCTGAAGGCGGGGCTGTCGGTGTCGTTTGCGCCGATCAGGGCGCGGCCACGCGTCGGCAGGAGCAAGATCAAGGTGCTGCAGGACGGCGTGCGCTTCCTGCTCATCATCTTCAAGATCGTCACACTCTACAGCCCGCTGCGGGTGTTCTTCCCCATCGCCGCCGCCTCCTTCGTCACCGGCGCCGCCTACGGGATCTGGAACGTGATGCACGTGGGCAAGATCCCCATGGGCTCGGCGCTCCTGATCCAGCTGGCCGTGGTGGTGTTCCTGTTCGGCCTCATCTCGGAACAGATCGCGGCGGGGCAGGATCGCCGGTGAGGGAGAGGCTCGCCCTCTTCCTCCTCCTGACGCTGCCCATGGTGGCGCTGTGGCCGGCCTGGGGCGAGGCGCGCCTTTGCAGTCCCGGCGATGGCGCCGCCCTGCACTTCCCCCTGCGGGCCGCGGTCTGGGACGCGTATCGGCGCGGCGAACTGCCGAGCTGGAACTCCGCGATCTTCTCGGGCACGCCGCTGCTCGCGGCGTATCGCCCCGGCGCCTTCTACCCGCCCATGGCGATGCTGGCTGTGCTGCCCAGCTTCGAGGCGTTCCAGCTCCTGGTGCTGGGCTCCTTGGGCCTCGCTGGCGGCTTGCTGTACCTGTATCTGCGTCGCCTGGGTGCCAACTCCATGGGCGCCTACGTCGGCGGCTTGAGTTACGCCCTGGGCCCGTACCTGATGGGACACCTGGACGACGCCGCGAGCGTCGTGGCGGCGCCGCTGCTGCCGCTGCTGCTCATCGCCGTCGAGGGCCACATGGCCAAGTCCTCCGCGCGGCGCGCGGCCGGCCTCGCCCTGAGCCTAGCCCTGCTGCTGCTGGCGGGGTCGCCCGAGGCTACGCGTGCCGGCCTCGCGCTCCTCTTCGGTCGTCTCGTGGTGGGTCACGCGCTGCTGCCGGGCCGCGCGGGACCGTCCTGGCGGCTGTCGGGGATGGCGCTGGGCCTGGGCCTGCTGCTGAGCGCCGCCCAGATCCTGCCGACACTCTACGCCTCCCGCGACGCCGGCCGCGCGATCACCGGCCTCGCCACCGACGCTCAGGCGGTGCCCGGCCTCACGGGCCTGGTGCTCCGCTACGTCTCCCACACACCGGCGCCGGCCTTCGCCCTGGCCGCCCTGCCGTTGCTCCTGACCCGGACGCCGGTGCGGGTCCTGGGCCTGGCGCTCGTCGCGTGCATGGGCCTCCAGTACGGACGCGGTCCGCTGGCGGCGCCAGGGCCCTGGGCCTTCGTGTTCGACCTGGCCCTTGCGATCCTCGCCGGGCTCAGCCTCTCAGCCCAGTGGCAGGCCCGGCGCGAGGCTCAGGGGGTGCGCCTGCGCCGCTACTTCCTGTTCGCGTGCCTGGCCTCCGCCGCGGCGCTCTCGGTGGCCGCGGCGGCCCTGGGGCCGCTGCCACAGACCCTGGCCGGTGCCGTGGGTGTGCTGGCGCTGGCCCTGATCCTGTACTGCGCCTTCGCGAGCCACCGCGACCCCGTGATCGCGGGCGCTTGGCTGATCCCGCTTACGGCGGCCTTCCTGCTGCAGCCCCACGGGCGCGGCATCCTGGCCGAGACCGAGACGAAAAGGCACCTGCTCCAGGGCACAGCCACCTCGCAGGCCCTCGAAAACGCCTTGGGCGCGGCACGGCGCGAGCGAGTGCTGACCCTCGTCCGCGAACGGCCGCGGGACGAACAGGGCGACCTCGGCTTCTTCAACCTCGGCATGCCGCGAGGCCTGAGCAGCGCCAACGGCTACGACCCCATGGTGCCGCTGCGGACGCGCCTGCTCTACGACGGCATGAGCGTCGGCGGCTTGCTGCCGGGCGCCTTCCTGCGCCGCGACGCGGGGCGGCTCGAGCTTCTGGGGGTGCGCTTCGTCCAGGCCCCCGCATCGGCGCTGCGCGCCCGGCCCGATCGCTGGGGCTTCGGCGACACCCTCGACCTGCCCCTCGATGCGGGAACCCCGCGCTTCGTGCCCGCGCCGATGGTCGCCGCCACCGAGATCCGCGTTGCATCGTCGCTGTCGGAGTCGGTGGAGATCGCCCAGGCCACACCCCTGCTGCGCATCGCGGTGCGTTTGGCCAGTGGCCGCGAGTTGGACGCGATCCCGCTGCGCGCCGGGATCGAAACCGCCGAGTGGGCGTACGACCGCGACGACGTGCGACCGCGCATGCGCCACGAGAAGGCCACGGTGCTCGAGAGCTGGCCCGCCGCGGCCGGCTTCCCCGGCCACCGCTACCAGGCCATCCTGCGATTGCCGGGGCGCTTCCTGGTGGACGGCGTTCGGCTCGAGCGCCTGCCCGGACCCGGGCGCTTCAGCCTCTCGCGGCTCGCCCTGGTGGACACCGCCAGCGGCAAAGTCACGCCGCTCTCGCTGTCGGGCGGGTTCCTGAGCGACTCCACGCACTTCCGGGAGCTGGCCGCGACCCCCCACGTGCGGCTCTTCGAGCTGCCTCACAGCCTGGGGCGCGCCTACGTGGTGCCGCGCCTGCGGGTGCTCGAGGACGAAACGGCGCTGGCCCGGGCCTGGCGCTCGCCGCAGGCCGCGGGCCTGGACCTGCGGCAGGAGGCCTTGGCGAGCGCGCGGGACGCCGCGGGTGTCAGGGTCCTGCCGGGGGGCCGCGCCGCACGCGCGCGCGTGGCCGCTTCGACCCCGGGGCGGCTGGAGGTGCGGGCCGACGGGCCGGGCCTGCTGGTCGTGGCCGAGGCCTGGGACCCGGGCTGGGCCGCGGAACTCGACGGTCGCCCGGTGCGCAGCGTGCGCGTCAACCAGGCCCTCCTGGGCATCGCCATCGGCCCCGGGGCGCATCGCCTGGTGTTGCGCCACACGGCTCGGGGGCTCGGGATGGGACTCGTGCTCAGCGCACTGGGGGCTTTGGGCCTGCTGGCGCTGCTGCGGCGGCGCAGTTGACCCAAAAAGAAAGGCCATGCTAGCGTGCCCGGTTCCTTGAAGCCCAGCCTTTCCATCTTCTTTCCTGCCTACAACGACGTGGGCACCATCGCCAGCCTGGCCGTGCTGGCCCACATGACCGCCCGGCAGATCAGCGACGACTACGAGGTCATCGTGGTGAACGACGGCAGCCCCGACCACACGGGCGAGCTGCTCGACGAGCTGGGCCAGAGCTTCCCCTGGCTCAAGGTGGTGCACCACCCGCGGAACCTGGGCTACGGCGGCGCCCTGCGCACGGGATTCCTCACGGCCTCGAAGGACCTCGTCTTCTACACCGACGGCGATGCGCAGTACGATCCACGCGAGCTGCTCGAGCTGTACAAGGCGTTCGGGCCGGACGTGGACTTCGTGAACGGCTACAAGATCGGGCGCTCCGACCCGCTGCACCGCATCGTGATCGGACGCGTCTACCACTGGTTCGTGCGCACGGCCTTCGGCCTCAAGCTGCGGGACGTGGACTGCGACTTCCGCCTGATGCGCCGCAAAGTGTTCGAGAAGGTGAAGCTGACCCGCAACTCGGGCGTGATCTGCGTCGAGCTGATGAAGAAGGTGCAGGATCACGGCTACCGGCTGACCCAGGTGCCGGTGCACCATTTCCACCGGTCCTATGGCAAGAGCCAGTTCTTCAACTTCCCGCGGGTGGCCCGGACGCTCGTCGACCTGATGCGGCTGTGGTACGAGCTGCAGGTCCAGAAGGTACACCTGCGGTGAGCGACCATCGCGATTTCTACCGCCACCGGCGGGTGCTGGTGACCGGCGGCCTGGGCTTCATCGGCTCCAATCTGGCCCGCGGCCTCGCCGACCTGGGCGCCCAGGTCACGGTGGTGGACTCGCTCTTGCCCGATTACGGCGGCAACCTCTTCAACCTGGCGGGCTACGAGGACCGGCTGCGCGTGAACTTCGCCGACGTGCGGGGCCACGCCATGGAGTACCTGGTGCAGGGCCAGGAGGTGCTGTTCAACCTGGCGGGCCAGGTCAGCCACATCGACTCGATGGCCGACCCGTTCACCGACCTCGAGATCAACTGCAAGAGCCAGCTCTCGCTCCTGGAAGCCGTGCGCAAGAAAAACCCGGGCCTGAAGGTGGTGTACGCGGGCACGCGCCAGATCTACGGCAGGCCGCGCTCGCTGCCGGTGGACGAGACCCATCTGCTGAACCCCACCGACGTGAACGGGATCAACAAGATCTCGGGCGAGATGTACCACCTCGTCTACCACTCGGTGTACGGGATCCGCGCCTCGTCGCTGCGCCTCACCAACACCTACGGGCCGCGCCAGCTCATCAAGCACAACCGCCAGGGGTTCATCGGCTGGTTCGTCCGCAAGGCGGTGCTGGGCGAGGAGATCCAGGTCTTCGGCGACGGCCGCCAGACCCGCGACTTCGACTACGTGGACGACGTGGTGGACGCGTTCCTGCGCGCGGGGGCCATGGACGCCGCCGATGGCCAGGCCTTCAACCTCGGGGGCGCGGAGCCCATCGCGCTCCTGGACCTGGCGCGCCTGCTGGTCGAAATCGCGGGCCACGGCCGCGTTACGCTCGCGCCCTTCCCCGAGGAGCGCAAGCGCATCGACATCGGCGACTTTCACGCCGACGCCTCCAAGATCAAGCGCAGCCTGGGCTGGCAGCCGCGCATCGCGATGCGCGACGGCCTCACGCGCACCATCGCCTACTATCGCGAGCATCAGGACCAGTACCTGTGAGCGCCGGCACCAGGACGGTCGTGCCCTTCGGCGACTTCGGGGCCCACCTGGCCCCGCTGCGCCAGGAGCTGGACGCGGCCATCGCACGCGTCCTCGACTCGGGCCACTTCATCCTGGGGCCCGAGGGCGAGGCCTTCGAGCGCGAGCTGGCGGCGGCCCTGGGCGCGCGTGAGGCAGTCGCGGTCGGCAACGGCACCGAAGCCATCCAGCTCGGCCTGGAGGCGATCGGCGTCGCCGCCGGGGACGACGTGGTCACGTCGTCGATGTCGGCGGCGTTCACGGCGCTGGCCATCGAGCGCGCGGGTGCGCGGCCGGTGTTCGCCGACGTGGATCCGGAAACGCTGAACGTGACGCCCGAGAGCCTGGAGCAGGCACTCACGCCCAGGACCCGGGCGCTGCTGCCCGTGCACCTCTACGGCCAGCCCGCCGACATGGACGGCGTCATGGAGCTGGCGCGGAGGAAGGGCCTGCTGGTCCTCGAGGACGCGGCGCAGGCCCACGGCGCCCAGTGGCGGGGCCGCACGGTCGGAACCATCGCCCCGCTGGGCGCGCTCAGCTTCTACCCGACCAAGAACCTGGGCGCTCTCGGCGACGGCGGCGCGCTCCTGGTGGCGGACCCGGACGTCGCGACGCGCCTGCGGCGCCTGCGCAACGGCGGCCAGAGCGATCGCTACCGCCACGTACTGTCCGGCATCAACAGCCGCCTCGACGAGATCCAGGCGGCGATCCTGCGCGTGAAGCTCAAGCGGCTCACCGGCTGGGTCGAGCGCAGGCGCGCGATCGCGGCGCTCTACGAGCGCGAGCTTGTGGGGCTCGGCCTGGGCCTGCCCCGCGAGATCCCCGGCGCGCGCGGTGTGTATCACCTCTACGTGGTGCGCCATCCGCAGCGTGACCGGGTCATGGCCGGCCTCCGGGAGCGCGGGGTTGCGACGCTCATCCACTACCCGATTCCCCTGCACCTGCAGCCCGCCTTCTCGCGCTGCGGCGGCAAGCCTGGCGACTTTCCGGCGGTCGAAGCCGCAGCCGGCCGCATCTTCTCGCTGCCGATCTTCCCGGAATTGAGCGACGAGCAGGTCCGCGCCGCCTGCCAGGCCCTGCGCGAGACCACGGCCGCCCTGGCGTGACGCCGGTCCCGGCGCCGCTCGCGACCCTCGCCGGGTTCTTCATCCTGTTCGTCCCGGGCCTTACGTTCCTGGCGCTGCTCGGGCGGCGCCAGCGCGAGTTGCTGCGCGTCGACGAGGCCCTGTTCCTGGCCGTGGCCGTCAGCGTTTCGTTCTCCTCGTGGCTGGCCCTGGTCCTGGCCGAGGCCGGCCGCTTCAGCCTCGTCACGGCGGCGACGCTGATCGCCGGCGCGGCCTGCGCGGCGCTGCTGCTGGGGCGCCGGCGCGTCTCGAACCCGCTGCCCCCGCTGCGCGGCGCGAGCGACGTAGTACCTGCCGCAGTGGTACTGGCCCTGGCGCTGGGGCTGCAGGCGCGGCCCACCGAGTACCTGCTGGGCGGGCGCGACCCGGGCACCTACATCGCGGCCATGGCCCTGACCGCGCGCACCGGAGGCATCGCGTTCACCGATCCCGGGGTACTGTCGATCCCGCCCGAGGACGTGGAGCTCTTCTACCGTGAGGCGGCGAGCAACCCCGACTACTCCTGGGGACGCTTCATGGGCTTCCCACTGGAGAACCCGCGCAGCGGCCGCGTGTTCCCGGAGTTCTTCCACTTGTTTCCCGCTTTCGGGGCGTACTTGTTCGCGAGCATGGGCGTCAAGGGCGCCCTGGCGACGCCGCCGATCTTCGGCGTGCTCGGCACTCTCGGCGCGTACTTCGCCTTCCGCCGGCTGTTTGGCCATGCGCCTGGCCTGCTGGCGGCGCTGCTGCTCGCCGTAAACGTCGTGCAGGTGTGGTTCGGGCGCTATCCGGTCTCGGAGCCGTTCTCGCAGCTGCTGTTCTTCCTGGCCCTGTTCGCGCTCGCGGTGTTCGAGGACCACGAGGCGCCCGCCTTCGGGGCGCTCTTCGGCGTGGCCCTGGGGCTGTCGCTGCTGGTGCGTGTCGACAGCGTGCTGATCGTCGCGCCGCTCGCCCTCTACGTGCTCGTGGCGCGCGCCCACGGCGTGCTGCCCTGGCGCAAGGCGGCGCTGGTCCTGGTTCCCTTCGGGTTGCTCGCGTTGCATGCCGCCTTCCACGCCGCCTTCTTCGCGCGCAAGTACCTGCTGAGCGTCGTGAACCGGCCCTACTGGCAGCAGCCGCTCTGGGTGTGGCTGCTCGCGGCCGGGCTCGTGCTGGTGGCGTTGTGGGCGGCCAACCGGCATGCCGAGCGGCTGGTGCGACTGATCGAGTCGCGCGGAGACCTGCTGCGCGCGATGCTCGCGGCCGTGATCGTGGTCCTGGCCTGCTATGCGTACTTCCTGCGGCCGCAGCTCTCCGCGTGGGCCGGCGCCGACGGCAACGACGCGGCGCGCGCATGGGCCGATCCCAGCCTGCTGCGCGCCTTCGGCTTCCAGCTCCTGGCCGCCCACGACGCCCAGTCCTTGCTGCGCCTGGGCTGGTTCGTCTCGCCCCTGGGCCTGCTGCTGGCGATGCTGGGCCTGCTGCTCGTGCTGCGCGACTTCAGGCCCCGACTGCTGTTCGGGCTGGCGGCGCTGCTGTCCTTCTCCTTCTTCTACTTCTACAAGATCCGCGTCTACAACGACTTCTACTTCGCCCTGCGGCGCTTCATGCCCGTGGTGGTGCCGTGGCTGTTCGCACTGGCGGCATTCTTCCTGGTGCGCCTGGCGGCCCGGGGCGGCGCACGCCGCTGGCTCAGCGGCATGCTGCTCACGGCCCTGTTCGCCTTGCAGGTCGATGGCATGCGTCCGATCGCGCGCTATACGGATTGGAAGTCGGCGGTGCGCTTCGTGGACGACGTGGCGCGGCGCTTCCAGAAGGACGATGTGGTGGTCTTCGAGCAGGTGCAGAGCATCCACCTGCTGTCGCTGCCGCTGTGGGCCATCTACGGCGTCAACATCCTGGAGCTGGCCCGCTTCAACCCCGACCCCGAGCGGGTGCGCCACCTGGTCTCGAGCTGGCGCACGCGCTACCGCAACATCTACTTCGTTCACACCTATCGCACCGACCTGTGCGGCGTGTTCCTGCAGCGCGTCGAGAACCACGCCTTTGGCAGCTACGAGTGGGAGCGCGCCTACGGGCACGTTCCGCGGCGGCCCGTGTTCCAGGCCCTGCACTTCACGGTCTCGCGGGTGGTGCCACCCGAGGAGCTGCAGGTCCCGCCCCTGCGCGAGCTGGACATCGGCGGCAGCGACGACTTCCAGGTCTCGGGCTTTCACGACAAGGAAGGCTTCGGGGCGGAGACCTACCGCTGGACGGGCGACTGCGGCTCGGTCTACCTGCCGGGGGCGCGGGGAGGCGACACTGTGATCGTGCGCGCATCCTCGGGCCAGCGGCCCGCCGCCGCGGGCTCAGCCGAGGTCCGGGTCTCGCTCTCCGGCGCGCCCGTTGGCCGCTTCACCCCGGCCGCCCAGTTCGGGGAGGCGCGCCTGACCCTGCCCGATCCGCTGCCGTCGGGTCCACCGGTGCTGCGCCTCGACGTGCGGGGTTGGCGGCCAGCCAACCAGCTGGCCGGATCGACCGACAGCCGCGACCTGGGCATCGTCGTGGACAGCGTGCGTTTGGAGGCGCCCGTTAGGCCCAGCCCAGCCCCGCAGCCCGCGCGATGAGGGTGCTGATGCTGACGTCCTCGTACCCCAAGCACGCGGGGGACGTGACGGCACCCTTCATCGAGTCGATCGCACGCGGCGTGGCCGCTCGAGGCCACACGGTCGACGTGGTGCTGCCCCATCACCCGGGTCTGCGCCGGCCGGAGAGCGACCCGGTGCGCTTCTTCACCTATCGCTACGCCCCCGATCGGCTGTCGCTCTGGGGCTATGCCCAGAGCATGGACGCCGACGTCAGCGTGAAGAAGCTCGTCTACCTGCTGGTGCCGCTCGTGGCGCTGGCCCTGCGCCGTGTGGTCCACCAGCGCATGGCGGCGCAGCGCTACGACGTGGTCCACGCCCACTGGGTGGTGCCGAACGCCGTCCTGGTCCACGACATGGCGCGCAGCCACGCTGTGCCCCTGGTGGTGAGCCTGCACGGCAGCGACGTGTTCGTGGCCGAGCGCTCGCGGACCGCGGGCCGCCTGGCGCGCGCGACCCTGGCGCAAGCCGGCGCCGTCACGGCGTGCAGCCGCGACCTTCACGAGCGCGCCCTGCGCCTGGGAGCCCCCGCTTCACGCACCCGCACGGTCCCTTACGGGGTCGATCTCGAGAGCTTCGGCAGCGGCCCGCCGGACCCTGGCGTGCGTGAGCGCCTGGGTGCCCTGCCGGGAGAGCTGCTGGTGCTGGCCTTCGGCCGCCTGGTCGAGAAGAAGGGCTTCCGCTACCTGATCGAGGCGGCCGCGCGCGTCCCCGGGATCCGCGTGGTCCTGGCCGGAGAGGGTGACCTGCGCGCGGAGCTCGATGCCCTGGCGCAGAAGAGCGGCGCACCGCTGAGCTTCGTGGGCGCCCTAGAGCGCAGCGCCCTGTTCGCGGCGCTGGAGGCGGCCGACGTCGCCGTCGTGCCTTCGGTCGTAGACCGCGCCGGCAACGTGGACGGGCTACCCAACGCCCTGCTGGAGTCCCTGGCAGCCGGCCGGGCCGTCATCGCGAGCCGCGTGGCGGGCATACCCGACGTGGTGACGCACGCCCAGGACGGACTCTTGGTCGCTCCCAAGGACACGGCGGGCCTGGCCCAGGCGCTCACGCGGCTGCGCGACGACCCGACGCTGCGCCGGCGCCTCGGCGACGCGGCGCGGGCGCGCGTGCGTGACAGGCTGTCCTGGGACGCGGCCGTCTCGTGCTTCGAGGCAGCCTACGACGCGGCCGTCGCCCATGCCGGCTAGGCGGCGCTGGACGCCCGTAGTCGGGACTGGAAACCGCGTCTACGATGCGCGGGAGCGGCTGCTGCTCGGCCTTGCCGACCTGCCCGGCCGCCTGCTCCTCGGCTGGCGCGCTCACGCGGCGGCGCCCGTCCCGCGCGACGCCGTACGCGAGGTCCTGGTTCTGCGCCTCGACCGCATCGGCGACTTGATCATGTCGCTGCCGGCCCTCCACGACCTGCGGCGCGCGCTGCCCCAGGCCCGCATCCGCCTCGCCGTGGGCGCCTGGAGCGAGAGCCTGGCCCGTGGCGCGCCGGTGGACGAGGTGCTGGTGTGGAGCGCGCCCTGGGTGGGCCGGCCGAGCGAAGGGGCGTCGCCGATCGGAGAGCTGCTGCGTCGCGCGAAGGCGCTGCGCACAGCACGGCTCGATCTCGCCATCGACCTGCAGGGGGACGTGCGCGCGTCCCTCCTGATGTGGCACAGCGGCGCGCGGGCGCGCGTGGGCTACGCCAACACCGGTGGCGCCTACCTGCTGAGCCACGTGGTGCCCCTGGACGAGCGCCTTTCGTGGGTCGAGCAGAACCGGCGCGCGGTGGCGGTGGCGGTGGGTCCTGGCGACGGTGCGCCACGCTTCGAGGCGCTCGGCCAGGCCGACCGGGACTTCCTCAAGCACCTGCTCCAGAACCTGCACCTCGACCAGAAGCGCCCGCTCGTGGGTCTGCACCCCAGCGGCGGGCGCCCCGTCAAACAGTGGCCCGTCGAACGCTGGGCCGAGGTGGGCTCGCGGCTGCAACAGAATCTCGGCGCCACCATCCTCGTCACGGGCGCTCAGGCCGATGCCGCGCTGGGCGCCGCCCTGGTCAGGATGCTGCCGAAGAAGCCCATCGACCTCACGGGCCGCCTCTCGGTGCGCGAGACGCTGGCTCTGATCGCGGGCCTCGACCTCTTCATGTCACCCGACACAGGGCCGATGCACATGGCGTGCGCCGTGGACACGCCTTCGGTGAGCGTGTTCGGTCCGTCGGACCCGGCGCGCTACTTCTCGGGCGGCGACGGCCGCACTGGCTCGCGCCACGTGGTGGTCAAGCCGGAGCTGTGGTGCTCGCCGTGCAACCTGATCCGGAAGCCCCCGGAGGAGTGCGCGGGCGATGAACCTCCTGAGTGCCTGCGACTCGTCGCTACTGACGCGGTCTACGCCGAGGCCGAGCGGCTGCTCACTCGTAGCGCAGGGCGCTCGTAGGCTCGATGCGCGTGGCGCGGCGCGCGGGCAGATAGGAAGCCAGCAGTGCGACGCCGAGGAGCACGGCGCTGGCTGCCGCCAGCGTGACGGGGTCGCTGGGCCCGATGCCGAAGACCAGGCCGCTCATCACACGGCGCAGCGCCAGCGCCCCGACCACTCCCAGCGCGATGCCGAGACAGGCGAGCAGCACTCCGCGCCGCAGCACCAGGCCCAGCACCTCGGAGCGCCGCGCGCCCATGGCCAGGCGCACGCCGATCTCGTGGGTGCGGCTCGTCACGCTGTAGGACATCACGCCGTACAGGCCCAGGGCCGCCAGGGCCAGCGCGAGCGCGGCGTAGAAACCGAGCAGCTGCAGCAGGAAGCGTCGCAGTCCCAAGGAGCGCTCGACCAGCGACTCCAGGGTACGGATCTTCCAGACCGGCTGGTCCTTGTCCACGGACCACACGGTGGCCCGCACGCGGCTCGCCTGGCTCAGCGGGTCGGCCTCGGTGCGCACCACCAGGGTATTGAAGATGTGCGGATTCTGGGGCTGCGCCGCGTAGATCTGGAGCTGGTCCCTGTCCTCGATGGCGTCATGCTTCACGTCGCCCACGACGCCGACGATGTTGGCGTCCTTGGGCGGTTCAAGCAGCAGGCGCAGGGACCGGCCGACGGGGTCGGCACCGGGCCAGAAGCGCTCCGCGAGCGCGCGGTTCACGATCACGACGGGAGCCGACTGGGCGCTGTCCCGCGCGTCGAACACGCGGCCCCGCAGCAGCGGAATCCCCAGGGTGTCGAAATAGTGCTGGTCGGCGGTGTTGAGCAGCGCCTGCAAGCGCTGCTCGTCCTTGGTTGCCGGCTGGCCCGGCAGCTCGAAGGCCACGCTGCCGCGGTTGCCGCTGAAAGGCAGGGCCCGCACCACCGAGGCCGCGCGCACGCCCGGCAGGCTGCGCACGCGCTCCACGACCGCCTGGTGGAACTGCCACTGCTGCGCGCCGTGGGGGTACTTGTTGGCCGGCAGCCGGTACTCCATGGTGAGCAGGCCAGCGGCGCGATAGCCGAGCTCGACGCGGGTCAGGCTGCGGAGGCTGCGCAGCATGAGACCGGCCCCGGCCAGCAGCAGCAGCGTCAACGCGAGCTGCGACACCACGAGCGCTCCGCGCAGCCGCGTTCGGGAGCCACCCGCGCCGGAGCCGCGCGCGCCGTCTTTGAGCGTGGCGAAGACGTTGGGCCGGGAGAAGCGCAGCGCGGGCAGCAGGCCGAAGCCGAGTCCCGTGAGCGCGGTCACGCCCAGGGCGTATGCGAGCACCGCGGCGCTGAGGCGGGGTCTGATCCCGGCCGGCAGCTCCACGGGCGAAGTGGCGAGCAAAGCACCCAGGCCCCAATGGGCGACCACGATGCCCGCCGCACCGCCCAGAAGCCACAGCAGCAGGTTCTCGGAAACCAGCTGGCGCACGATCCGGCCGCGGGCGGCGCCCAGGGCCACGCGCGTGGCGAGCTCGGGCAGTCGCGACGCGGTGTGGGACAGCATCAGGTTCGCGACGTTGGCGCAAGCGATGAGCAGCACCAGGGTCACGGCACCCAACAGGATCAGGGTCGCCGGCCGCACGTCGGCCACCACCAGCTCGCGCAGGGGCGTGGCGGCGAGGCCTCGGCCCGCGCCGGCCTCGGGATAGGTCCGCGCCAGCCGCGCGCCGATCGTGTCGAGCTGGGCCCGGAACTGCTCGCGGCTCGCGCCGGGCTTGAGGCGCACCAAAGGCGCCAGCAGGCCGTTCGAGCGCGATTGGTAGTTGGCCGCGAACACGGGCCAGTGGTGGAACGGGATCCAGACCTCGACCTCGTCGAATGGGAAGCGGAACCCCGCGGGCAGGATGCCCACAACGCTGAAGGACGCGTTGTTCAGGACGATCTCGCGGCCGATCACCCCCGGGTCCCCGGCGAACACGCGCTGCCAGGCGTCGTGGTTCAGCACGCAGACGCCCGCGGCGCCCAACCCGTCCTCGCCGGCCCGAAAGCCGCGGCCCTGGAACGGCGCCACGCCCACCACGTCGAAGAAACTCTCGGAGACGAAGCCGCCGCGCACCCGTTCGGGCTCGGCCCGGCCCGTGAGGTTGACGCTCTGGGGCACGAAGGCGGTGAAGCCTTGGGCGAGACTTGCGCCTTTGACCAGGTCCTGGAAGTCCGGGTACGAGAGATAGCCCTCGCGGCCCTCGCGGTCGTGCCCGGTGACCACCAGCAGCCGCTCGGGTTCGGGTAGCGGCAAGGGCTGCAACAGCAGCGCGTTGACCACGCTGAAGATGGCGGCGTTGCCCCCGATGCCGAGGGCGAGGGTCGCCACGACCGTGGCCGCCAGCAGGGGTCGGCGGGCGAACAGGCGCGCCGAGTGGCGCACGTCCATCCAGACCTGGCTCACGGGACTCCTCCCCGACGGGCCGGCCTTCCCGCCTAGCCGGCCTTCTTGCGCTTGGAGCGGGCGGCTGGCACCTCGACGGCGCGGGGCGCCGCGGCGGCCGCCGCCTCGCCCTTCTTCGCGAGGCTCTGCTTCAGGGCCTCCATCAGGTCGATGATCTGGGCTTTCTTGGGCGCGGGCGCAGCCGTGATCTCCTGGCCGTCCACCTTCTTCTGGATGGCTTCCTTGGTGCGCTTGCGCACGTCGTCCTCGTACTGCTCGGGCCGGAACTCCTCGGCGGCGATCTGGTGCACCAGCTGGACCGCGAGCTTCAGCTCGCCGTCCTTGATGTCGGCCTCGCCCACCGGGATCTCGTCGATGGCCCGCACCTCGTCGGCGTAGAGGAGCTGCTGCATCACCAGGCCCTTGCCCATGGGCCGGATCAGCACCAGGTACTGCTTGCCGCGGGCCGCCCATTTCGCCAGGGCCGAGCGCCCGGTCTGGCGCATCGCCTCGCCCAGCAGGTGATAGGCCTTGTCGCCGCCCTCATCGGGCCCCATGTAGTAGGCGCCGTCGAAGTAGATCGGGTCCACCTGCGAGGCCGGCACGAACTCGGTGATCTCGATCGCGCGCTCCGACTCCTGGGCCAGCGCCTTCAGCTCGTCCTCGCTGAACGTGACGTACTGGTCCTTGGCGAACTCGTAGCCCTTCACCATCTGGTCGCGCGGAACCACCTCGCCGTCGTCCTTGGGGCAGGTGTACTGCTGTTTCAGGCGCCCCTTGCACTTGGCGTGGAGCAGGTTGAAGGAGATGGCGGCCTGGGACTCGGCGGCCGAGTAGAGCTTCACGGGGATCGAGACCATCCCGAAGCTCAGGGTTCCAGAAGCCAGGGGCCGTGCAGGCATGCGTCGAGGATAGCACCTTGAAGTAGGCTCATGGCATGGCCCGCGACCGCATCCTCATCTATGGAGCCAACGGTTACACCGGGGTGCTGATCGCCCGGCGGGCGAAGGAGCGCGGCCTGCGGCCCGTCCTGGCCGGACGCAGCCCGGAAGTGGAGAGCCTGGCATCGGAGCTGGGCTTCGAGAGCCGGCGCGCGGGTCTGGGCGACGCGGCCGCCCTCGATCGCGCCATGGCCGACACGGCCGTGGTCCTGCACTGCGCCGGGCCGTTCTCGCGGACCTCGACGCCCATGGCCGACGCCTGCCTGCGCACGGGCACCCACTACGTGGACATCACCGGCGAAGTCACGGTCTTCGAGGCGCTGGCCGCCCGCGACGCCGAGGCCAAAGAGCGCGGCGTGATGCTGCTGCCCGGCGCGGGCATGGACGTGGTTCCCACCGACTGCCTGGCGGCGCACTTGAAGCGGCGCTTGCCCGCGGCCCGAACGCTTCGCCTCGCCTTCGCCTCCACAGGCGGGATCTCGCGCGGCACGGCCACCACCATGATCGAGAACTTCCCGAAGGGCGGCCTGGTGCGGCGCGCGGGCCGCCTGGAGCGCGTGCCCAGCGCGTGGAAGACGCGCCTCGTGGACTACGGCCGCGGACCGAAGCTGTCGGTCACCATCCCGTGGGGCGACGTCGCCACCGCCTGGTACAGCACGGGCATTCCAGACGTCGAGGTGTACACGCCCACGTCGCGCACGCTGGTCGTGGCCATGCGCCTCCTGCGCCCGCTGCGCGGCCTGCTCGCGACGGGCCCGGTGCAAAGCTTCCTGAAGGGCCGCATCCGCGCGCGCGGCGCGGGCCCGAGCGATGCGGCGCGGGCGCGCGGACGGGCCTTTTTCTGGGGCCAGGTGACGGATGCGGAGGGGGCGCAGACACAGGCGCGCCAGCAGACGCCCGAAGGCTACACGCTGACGGCGCTGACGACGCTCGGCGTCGCGGAGCGCGTGCTGGCGGGCCAGGCGCCGGCGGGATTCCAAACGCCGGCCAAGGCCTACGGTGCCGACTTCATCCTCGAGTTCGAAGGCTGCACCCGCGAGGACCTGTGAGGGACCTGCTGATCGTCGGGGCAGGGCCGGCCGGCCTGGCGGCGGCCATCGCGGCCCAGCAGGCGGGCCTCGACTACGCGGTGCTGGAGAAGGGCGTCCTGGTCAACTCGATCTTCCACTTCCCGCGCGCCATGACGTTCTTCACGACGCCGGAGTTGCTCGAGATCGGCGGCCTCCCCTTCGTCACGCCATTCGACAAGCCGACCCAATGGGAGGCGCTGCGCTACTACCGGCGCGTGGCGGACTCGTTCGGGCTGCGCATCGAGCTGGGCGTGGCCGTCACTGGGCTGCGCCGCGAGCCGGACGGGTTCGTCCTCGAGGTGAGCGCTGCGGGGGAAAACGGAGCCTCGCGAAGCACGCGGCGCCCCGCGCGTCACGTCGTGATCGCCACCGGCTACTACGACCACCCGAACCGCCTGGGCATCCCGGGCGAGGATCTGCCCCACGTCTTCCACTACTACGACGAACCCCACGCCTACTACCGCAAGGACGTGGTGGTCGTGGGTGGCAAGAACTCGGCGGCGATCGCGGCCCTCGAGATCCACCGCGCCGGCGGGCGCGTGGTGCTGGTGCACCGCGGGACGGCCCTCGCCGAGTCGATCAAGTACTGGATCCGGCCCGACATCGAGAACCGCATCAAGGACGGCGCCGTCGCCGCACGCTTCGAGTCGCGCGTGGTCGAGATAGCGCCCAGGCACGCCGTGATCGAGGGCCCCGCGGGCCGGGAGACGCTGCCGGCGGATGCCGTGTTCCTGATGACCGGCTACCGGCCGAATACGACGCTGCTCGAGAGCGTGGGCGTCCGCATCGATCCGCACACCCGAAAGCCCGGGCTCGCGCCCGAGAGCCTTGAGACGAACGTGCCGGGCCTGTTCGTGGCCGGCTCGGTCGCGGCGGGCAACGAGACCAGCCGCATCTTCATCGAGAGCGGCCGTTTCCACGGCGAGGCCATCGTGAAAACCATCGTCGCCCGGTTCCGTTAGGCGTGGCGCGGCCCGACAAGCTCGAGCGCTATCGCAAGAAGCGTTCGGCGGACCGCACCCCCGAGCCGTTCTCGCCGGCCCCTGAAGCGCCGGTCGAAGCCGCCGCGGCGGGCGCGCCGGCCTGGAAGCGGCCGCGGCTGTTTTGTGTCCAGAAGCATCACGCGCGCCGGCTCCACTACGACTTTCGCCTCGAGCTGGGCGGCGTGCTGCGCTCGTGGGCCGTGCCCCGAGGCCTCTCCGCCGATCCGGCCGACAAGCGCCTGGCCGTGGAGGTGGAGGACCACCCCGTCGAGTACGCGGACTTCGAGGGCTTCATCCCCGAGGGCAACTACGGCGCGGGCTCCGTGATCGTGTGGGACCGGGGCGTCTGGATCCCCCACGAGGACCCCGAGCTGACCCTGCCCCAGGGCAAGCTGAGCTTCGAGCTGCGCGGCTACAAGCTGCGCGGCGTCTATCACCTGTTCCGCACCAAGCAGCAGCAGCAGGCGAAGCAGAACGAGTGGCTGCTGATCAAGAAGCCCGACGAGTGGTCGGGGCTGGAAGGCCAGAAGGCGCTCACGCCGGAGTCCATCTACTCGGGACTCACCCTGGAGGAACTCGAAGCCGGCACCGAGAAGTCGAGCGGCATCCGCAAGGAGCTGCAGCGCCTGGGCGCCCCGCGCAAGACCGTGGACGCCTCGCAGCTGGAGCTGATGCTGGCCGAGACCCGAGAGAGCCCGTTCTCGGCGCCGGGCTGGTTGTTCGAGCTGAAGTACGACGGCTATCGCCTGCTGGCGGAACACGCGGCCGGCAGCGCCCGGCTCTTCTACCGGCGCGGCTCCGAGTCCACGGCCCTGTTCCCCGAGATCGCGCGCGCCGTCAGCGGCCTGCCCTTCCAGCACCTGGTGCTCGACGGCGAGGTGGTGGTGCTGGACGAGACCGCGCGGCCGCGCTTCCAGCTGCTGCAGCAGCGCGCGCTGCTGCAGCGCGCCTCGGACATCGCCCGCGCCTCGGCGGTGCTGCCCGCGATGCTCTACGCCTTCGACCTGCTGGGATTCGAGGACTTCGACCTGCGCCCGCTGCCCCTCGTAGAGCGCAAGCGCCTGCTGCGGGAGCTGTTGCCGCGCCACGGACCGGTGCGCTTCGCAGACCACATCGAGGAGCAGGGCGAGGCCTTCTACCGCGAGGCCGCGCGCTTGCGACTCGAGGGCCTGATGGCCAAGCGCGCCGACTCGCCGTATCGGGGCGGCCGCTCGCCCCAGTGGCTGAAGCTGCGCGTGGACCTGTCCGACGACTTCGTGGTGGTGGGCATGAGCCCGCCCGAGGGACGCCGCACGGGCTTCGGCGCGCTCCACGTGGGCACCCACATCGACGGCCGGCTCGTGTATGCCGGGCGCGTGGGCAGCGGCTTCGGCGAGAAGCAGCTGCGCGAAACCGCGGAGCGATTGTCCAAGCTGCGGCGCAAGACGCCACCCTGCCTGGGCGACGTGCCGAAGGGCAAGCAGCACACATGGGTGGAGCCCCGCGAGGTGGTGGAGGTCCGCTACAAGGAATGGACGCAGGACCACTTGCTACGCCAGCCGGTGTTCCTGCGCTTCCGCCCCGACAAGACGCCGGAGGAGTGCGCGCTGCAGGCAGCCTGGTCCGCTCCCGCGGCGAACCCCGCGACCGAGGCACCGGAACCCGCGCGCGTGGTGCCCGAGAAGCGCCTCCACTTCACGAACCTCGACAAGCCGTTCTGGCCCGAGCAGGGCTACACCAAGGGCGACCTGATCGAGTACTACCGCAGCGTGTCGCCCTGGCTCCTGCCGCTGCTCGCGGACCGGCCGCTCGTGCTCACCCGCTATCCCGACGGCATCGACGGCAAGAACTTCTTCCAGAAGGACGCGCCGGGCTTCGTGCCGGAGTGGGTGCGCACCGAGCGCATGTGGAGCGAAAACGCGCAGCGCGAGATCGACTACTTCGTCTGCGACGACGTGGAGACGCTGCTGTTCCTCGCCAACCTGGGCACGATTCCCCTCCACATCTGGTCGAGCCGGGTCCGCACGCTGCAGACCCCCGACTGGACCATCCTCGACTTCGATCCCAAGGGCGCGTCCTTCGAGCACGTGGTGCGCCTCGCGAACGAGGCGCGGGCTCTGTGCGAGGCGATGGAGTTGCCGTGCTATCCGAAGACCAGCGGCGCCACGGGCCTGCACGTGCTGGTGCCCCTGGGCCGCCAGCTCACCTACGAGCAGTCGCGCTCCTTCGCGGAGCTCCTGGCCCGTGTGATCACGGCGCGGCATCCCGAGATCGCGACCGTCGCCCGCAACCCCGCCGCGCGCGGCGGCAAGGTGTACGTGGACTTCCTCCAGAACGGTCACGGCCGGCTGCTGGTGGCGCCCTACTCCGTGCGCCCGCGGCCGGGGGCCACGTGCTCGACGCCCCTGCGCTGGAGCGAAGTGGGCAAGCGCCTCGACCCGGGCGCCTTCACGATCCGCACGCTTCCGAAACGGCTGCAGAAAACGGGCGACCTGCTCGGGGGCCTGATGGAAGAGACACCGGACCTGCCCAAGGCACTCTCGCGCCTGGCGGCGCTGACGCCGGGATAGCGGCGCTTGTCGACCTCGGGCTCCGTCGAGCAGCTAGAATCTCCGCGACCGTGATCCAGCTCACGAACCCGTGCAACGGCTTCCTGCGCATTCAAGCCGGCCCCTGGGTGGTGCTGTGTGATCCCTGGACGACGCCCGGTGTCTTCGACGGCAGCTGGCACCCCTACCCGCCGCTGGGGAGGTGGACACACATCTGGCCGGCGCGACCCACGTCTTCCTGTCGCACATGCACGAGGACCACTTCGACGTGGCGACGTTGTCGCGGCTCGATCCCAGCGTCACCTTCCTGATCCCGGACCAGTACCCCAACGCGATCATGGCGACGCGGCTCCGGCATCTGGGCTTCGAGCGCGTGGTGAGGCTGCCCATGGGGCGTCCCGTGGAGATCGCTCCGGACTTCGGCGTCGAGGCGCTGCTGCCGATGAACGTCTGCGGCCTGGAAACCGAGCTCTACGACGAGGGCGGCGCCTCGATCACGTACCAGATCGATGCAGGCGCGCTCTTCCGGCTCGGGGAGCGCCGCGTGGTGGCCCTGGCCGACAACCATCCGTGCCATCCGCAGCGGATCCCGGAGTCCATGGCACGCATGCGCGGCTGCGATCTGCTGGCTTTCTCGTACAACGGAGTGGCTTCGGACTACCCCCTGTGCTACGAGGACCTGGACGAAGCCCAGGTCGCGGCCATCACCCGCGCGCGCGAGGACAAGCGCGCGGCCCTGATCGAGCGCTTCATCGAGATGGTGGGGCCCAAAGCGCTGCTGCTCTACTCGTCGGAGTTCGCCATCGCCGGGCCGCAGGCCCGGCGCTTCGCCGCGTGGCTGCAGAACGGCTGGTGGGTCGACAAGCGCGGCGCCGCGCGGCGCTACGCCGAGCGCAGCGGGCACCCCGCGCTCGCCCTCTACGAAGGCGACGTCGCGCGTTTGGGCGCCAGCGGCTGGAGCGTCGAGGAACACGCGGCCCCGCGGCCCGCCCTCGCGCAGGTCGCCGCCTCGCTGTACTCGGAGACACCCAACACCCACGCGCGTTTTCCGGACACGACAGCCGAGGAACTCGAAGAGTTGGTCGAGCGGGCTGTCGCGAACGTGCTGAGCGTGATGGAGCGCCGGCGTATCGCGTGTGACTGGACCCTGCTGCTCCACGCCGAGCACACGCCGCTGTCGCGGCCGGCCCTCGACTTCGCGCAGGGCATGCGCCGTGCCGTGCCCGTGCCCGGCGCCCGCTTGCTCAGCTGCCGCCTCCAGGCCAACTACCTGGCCGCGCTGCGCGGCGACTGCCATTGGAACAGCGCCCGCATCTCCTTCAACCTGCGTTGGAGACGCGACCCCAGCGTGTACGACCACGACCTGTTCGACCTGCTCAACTTCCTGCACGTGCCGCGCGCGCGTGCGACCTGAGAGGAGTCAGGCGCCCAGATGTTCACCCAGGCGTAGCGCCAGCGCGGCCAGGGTCAGGGTGGGATTCGACGGGGAACTGGTCGGGAACGCCGAGGCGCCCACGATGTAGAGGTTGTCGGCCTCGTGGTAGCGCAGCTGCGGGTCGACGACACCGCGCGCCGCGTCGCCCATGCGACAGGTCCCGAGAATATGCCCGGCGCGGCCCTCGATCTCCGAGACCTCGAGCCGCCTCACGCCCAGGCTCGCCAGGTATCGTGGCAGGGACTCGACGATCGCGTCGCGGCTGCGCATTACGTAGGGCGACGGGCGCTTGAAATAGAACTGCGTCTCCGGCAGGCCCAGGGGCCCCTGGGCCTGGCCAATCCGCACGTGGTTCTCCGGGTCGGGCGGGTCCTCGAGCTGGAACGTGATGCCTACCTGGCGCCGGAACTCCGCCGCGCTGTCGCGGCGCAGCGCCTGGCCGCGCAGGCCGCGCTCCAAAGCCGCCTCGAGTACGAAATGCGTCACGTCCAACTCGGGTCGGTTCTTGACGCTGCCGAGCGCGCCGGAGCGCGTGGCGCGGAACGCCCCGTCGTAGAACTCGTACAGCAGCGAGGTCGTCTGGCTGGCGCCATGGTTCGGGAAGCCGTCCTTCTCGATGCGCGCGGTCACGACCAGGTCGGCGTGGTCGGCGAGGTAGCGCCCGCTGAGCCGATGCGGTTTGAGCCCGCTGCTGCGCAATACGATGGCGGCGTTCTCGATGGCGCCGCCGGCCAGCACGAACCAGTCGGCCTCCACGTGCAGCCTCTGGCCGGTTCCCCGGAGGAGCAGCGCGGAGCGAACGCGGCGTCCGCCCCCGGCATCCAGGCTGACGACCACAGCCTCGGTCAGGAAGCGCAGCTTGGGGCTGCGTCGCAGGGCAGGGATGTGGGTGTTGAGCGGCGTGTACTTCGAGTCCACCGGGCACAGAGAGCAGGTGCCCGATCCGCAGCAGGCGGGCCGTTCGCCCACGTCCCGGGTCGGGCGCGCCTGCGGCAGCGTGACGAGAGCGCCTTCGGGGAAACACGCCTTCACCAGGAGATCGGCGGGGCTCAACGGGTGAGCTGGCAGCGGGAAGGGCCGGGAGCGCGGCGTGCGCGGGTTGTCGTCCTGGCCCGCGATGGCGAGCTCCGCCTCGGCGCGGGCGTACCAGGGCTCCAGGTCCTTGTAGGAAAGCGGCCAATCGTCCATGACCCCGTAACGGGAGCGCATCCGGAAATCCACCGGCAGCAGGCGCGGCGTGCGTCCGGTCCAGTGGTTTGCGGTGCCCCCCAGGGCATACACGCACTGGAATCCCTTCTCACGCCACTCGCCGCGGGATACCTCGTGGTGGAGGGCGGTGGGCACGGGCGCTTCGTGGTTGCCCGACCGCAACCGCTCGGCGTGGCTCACGTCGGCACCGCGCTCCACGATCAGCACGTCGTCGAAGCGCGCGAGCAGACCCTGGGCCGTGAGACAGCCGGCGACACCCGAGCCCACCACCAGGACCTGCGTCCGCAGCGTCTCCAACGTCAGGCCGGTCCTTTGACGAGGCCGTCGCACACGGCGTCGTCGGCGACCTGGGGATAGCCGAGCCAGGGCCAGCCGATGCTGCGCGGGGCCAGCAGGCGCCGGCTCCAGTGCTCCACCACCGCACGGCGGGCCGGGCGTGGAACGAGACGCGCGAGCAGGGAGCCGTCGAGGCTGAAGAAGGCGACGCTTGCGGCCCAGGCCAGCAGGCTCTTGCGGCGCAAGGCCGCGACCTCGTCTCGGAGTCGCGCTGCGTGCCGCCCTTCGATGGCGTAGAACGCGCGAATGCGCTCGGCCAGATCGACACCGCGCAGCCTGAGCAACACGAGGGCGAGGCCGGCGCTCAGCAGCAGGGCCAGAAAGGCGCGCCGAGACAACTTGAGGTCCATGGCTATGGCACCTGGGCATCCATAGCCGCGCGAAAGGCCCTGGCCAGGGCCGGGCCCTTGCCCGCGTCTTCGTGCTTGAAGAACACGAAGGCCTCGTCCCAGGGCTCCTGCCGGACCGCGTCCGCCCAGCGCCTTAGCGCCGCCGCGTCATAGTCCGCCCGACGCAGGCGCAGGTAGCCGAAGCGGCCGGTGGCGCAAAGCGGCGGCGTCTCGGCGTCGTCGGTATCGGCCAGGCACAGCGCGGCGCCCCGCTCGGCCAGCAGGCCCCGCACCTCCTCGTCGTGCCAGCCCGGGTTCCGGAACTCGAAGGCCGCACGCACGCCGGAGGGCAGCAGCGACAGGAACTCGCGCAGGCGCGCGGCGTCCTTCTTCAGGAACGGCGAGGTCTGGAACAGCAGCGGTCCCAGCTTGGGGCCGAGGCCTTGCGCCTGCTGGAGCAGGTAGCCCACGTCCTCGGCCGCGCTCGGTTGCAGCCGCTTGACGTGGGTGATGCGCTGCGGCGCCTTGAGCACGAACACGAAATCGTCGGGCACCGCCTGCCGCCACTTCTCGAGCAGCTCCGCCTGCGGCATGCGGTAGAAGCTGTTGTTGATCTCGACGCTGTCGAGCTGCCTTGAGTAGTAGGCGAGCCGCTCGGCGGGCTTCAAGCCCTCGGGGTAGAAGCTCCCGCGCCAGGCGTCGTAGGCGAAGCCGCTGGTGCCGACCCGCACCCGCATGGGCGGGGATTCTAGTGCGGTCGCGCCGAGGCGGTATCATCGCGGCTCATCGATGCTGCTGCTCGTGTGCGCCGGCCGCAAGGCCGCCGAGGCCGCCGTGCCCGGTGCGCGCATCCTGGCCTGGGACTTGGAGGCCGCACAGGCGCTGGAGTCGGCGCGAATCCCGTACGACCGGGTGAGCGAGCTGCTGGGGGTAGAGGGGCGCGACGCGGTCGACGACGCGGCCATCCAGTGGACCAAGGCGTTCTTCCGCCGCCCGCTGCAGGACGGCCGCAGCTTCCGCGAGCTCCTGAGCTGGAAGGGCGTGCCACTCAGCTACTTCGCCGAGCTGTTCCTCCACCATTCGACCGCGGCCACGGGTCACGTGCGCGCCATCGAGGGCTTCGCGCGCGTGCTGGAGATCACACAGCCGAGCGAGGTGGAGGCCGCGGGCCTGACGCCCCAGGAGGCGCTCTTGCTGCTGCGCACCTGCACGGCGCGTGGCGTGTTGTTCCACGGCACGCCCGCGGCCCGCAGCGGGGGAGCCTGGGCGGTCTCGCTCCAGAGCCGCTGGAACAACCTCAAGACGACCCTGTCGGCGCTGAAGGCCGCCCTCTCCGGTGGTCCCCCCGCCCCCACGGGCGGCGCAGGGCCCGTGCTGTTCCTGTCCCACGCCGCCTTCTGGAAGACGCGCCGCGACCCGGAGACCGGCGAGGAGCAGGAATACGAGCACTACTTCGACGCGCTGCTGCCGAGCGTCGCTGCCGACCCGCAGCTGCGGGCCTTCGTGCTGGGCGTCGGACCCGGCGCCGCCTTCAGGCGCCGCGGGCCGGCGGACCGGTTGTCGGAGTGGCTGCGATTGCACCCCGAGGCCGGACCCTTCGTCCACGTGAACCGCTTCACGTCCTGGCGTGTCGCGGCAGAGGTACGCCGCGCCACCCGGACGGTCCGCGATTTCTGGCGTGGGCTCCTGCGCAGCCCCGCGGCCCACCAGGCGTTTTCCCACCGCGGGGTGCCGTTCCTCGACCTCAGCGGGCGCGACCTCGCGGCGACGCTGCTGCTCCAGTTGCCCTGGGCCGTGCGCTGCTTCGAGGAGATGAGCGACGCCCTCGACCACGTGCGCCCCGCCTTGTGCGTGCTCTACGCCGAATCGAGCGGCTGGGGACGCGCCGCCGTGGCCGCGTGCCGCGCCCGGGGCGTGCCCTCCCTGGCGCTGCAGCACGGCATCCTGTATCCGCGCTACTTCTCCTATCTGCACGAGGAGGACGAGGCCGACTGCCCGCGGCCCGACACCACCGCGGTATTCGGCGAGGCGGCGAAGCGCTTCCTGGTCGCGCGGGGCGCCTATCCGGAAGCGTCCCTGGTCGTGACCGGCAGTCCGAAGTTCGACGAGCTGCGGGCGCTCTCGCAAAGCCTGGATCGCGAGGCGCTGCGCCGGCGTCTCGGCGTCTCAGCCGGCGAGACGCTGCTGCTCGTGGCCAGCCGCTTCCGCGGCATCCGCCAGACCCACCAGGCGATCGGCAGCGCATTCCCGTCCCTGCTCGCGGCCGTGGCGCGGATTCCCGGGGTGCGCCTGGTGGTCAAGCCGCACCCCGCCGAGTCGAGCGATACCTACGCGCGGGCCATCGAACGGGCCGGGCTCAAGGACGCGCGGGTGGTGGGGCCGAAGGCCGACCTGTTCGAGCTGCTGGTGGCGGCGGACGCCCTGTGCACGGTGGAATCGCTCTCGGCCGTCGAGGCCCTGGTCCTGGCTCGGCCGGTCATCGTGCTCAACATGCCCACGAACCTGCGCGAGATGGTCGAGCAGGGCATGGCGCTCGGCGTCGCGAGCGGCGAAGATCCCGAGGCGGCGCTGCGCCTCCTCTTCTTCGACGCCGAGACCCGCGCCGCCCTGGAGCGCGCCCGGGGCCGCTACCTCGAGGACGTCGCCCACGGTGTCGACGGAAAGGCGACGAAGCGCCTGCTCGAGATCGTGCGGCAGCGGGCCCGGCGCTAAGGCTCGAAGCGGGCGGCATGGTAGCTTAGTGGGTCCATGCGTCCCGCGAGCTTCACGATCGGGAGCCGCCCGATCGGCGAGGGAGCCCCTTGTTTCGTCCTCGCCGAGGTGGCCTCCGCCCACGGCGGCTCCGCCGACCACGCGCTCAAGATGCTGGACGCGGCGTTCAAGATGGGGGCCGACGGGATCAAGTTCCAGCTCTTCAAGAGCGAGCTTTTGGTCGTGCGCCGTCACCCGGGGCGCAAGGACTTCGACCAGATCGAGCTCACGGCCAAGGAGTGGCGGCGGATCCTGAAGGCGGCGCGGGCGTCGGGCCTGGCGCTCCTGGTCGAGGCCTTCGATCGGCCGTCCCTGGAGCTTGGGGCCGAGGCCCAGGCCGACGCGTTCAAGGTGCACACCACCGACATGGAGAACCCGGAGTTCATCCGGGCGGTGGCGGCGGTGCAGCGCCCCGTGCTGTTCGCGACCGGCGGCGTGCCCGAGGAGGCCGTCGGCCAGGCCCTCGACCTGGTGGGCGGCGTGCCGGTGGCGCTGCTCCACGGCTTCCAGACCTTCCCGACGCCGATCGAGGAGATCCGCTACCGCGAGCTCGTGGGCTGGAAGGAGCGCTACCACGTGCCGGTGGGCTTCCTCGACCACACCGACGGCGGCAGCGCCTTCGCCCTCCTGGCCCCCGCGCTGGCCGTGGCCCACGGAGCCGACCTGGTGGAGAAGCACTTCACGCTGGACCGCAGCGAGAAGGGCTTCGACTACCAGAGCTCCCTGGGTCCCGAGGACTTCTACCGCATGGTCGAGCTGCTGCGCCAGGCCGAGCGGGCCAAGGGCGACGGGGCTCCGCCCCAGAGCGACGGCGCTTCACGCTACCACCGCATGATGACGCGCTCGATCGTGGCGGCGTCCCTGATCCCGCGAGGCGCCGTGCTCGAGGCGGGCATGCTGGCCTTCAAGCGCACCGACGTCCGGTTTCCGGCCGGCTTCCCGCCCCGCGAATCCCACCGTGTGATCGGGCGCCGCGCGGCGCGTCCGATCCAGGCCGACGAGACGATCCGCGAGGAGATGCTCGAGTGATCCGCTCCCAGCCCCGCGTCGTCGCCATCGTCGCGGCGCGCATGGCCTCCGTGCGCTGTCCGGGCAAGGCCCTGGCCCCGCTGGCCGGGCGGCCGCTGATCGAGGTGCTGCTGGAGCGCATCGCGTCCTCGCCGGAGCTCGACAGCGTGGCGCTCGCCACCTCGGCCCGGCCCGAGAACGAGCCCCTGGTGGAGGTGGCGCGGCGCCTCGGCGTGCCGGCCTTCCAGGGCGACGAGGACGACGTGCTGCGCCGCTACGTGGACTGCGCCCGCACCATGGGCGCCGACCACGTGGTGCGCATCACCGGCGACAATCCCCTGACCGATATCGAGACCATGGAGCGCCTGGTGGCGCTGCACCTGGAAGCCGGCGCCGACTACACCTACGTGCCGGGCGACGCGCTGCTGATGGGCATCCTTCCGGAGGTGATCGCCCGCAGCGCCATCGAGGCGAGCTGGGACCGCGGCGAGAGTCGGCACCGCTCCGAGCTGGTCACGCTCTACATCAAGGAGCATCCGGGCGAGTTCCGGATCCAGACCGCGGCGTTGCCCGACGGCCTGTATCGCCCGGGCCTTCGGCTCACCGTGGACGAGAAAGAAGACCTGGAACTGATGCAGCGGATCTTCGAGCGCCTTCGGGCGCCGGGGAAGATCGTGACGACGCGTGAGGCGCTGGAGCTGCTCGACCGCGAGCCCGAGCTCGCCCGGCTCAACGCTCACCTCCGCCACAAGGGACACAACCTGCGCTCGGTGGCCCTCGACGCGGGCGCGGGCACGGGGCGCGGCAGGAAGCCCGGGCGGGCGCAGGGGCGCCGGGGTTGAAGAGCGAGTTCTCCATCGCGGGCCGCACGGTCGGCATCGGCCACCCCTGCTACGTGATCGCGGAGGCGGGCGTCAACCACAACTGCGACGTACAGATCGGCTACAAGCTGATCGAAACCGCGGGTGCCGCGGGCGCCGACGCGATCAAGTTCCAGAGCTACACCGCCTCCAAGATCTCCACCCGCGTCGCTCCGCGCTACTGGCACGAGCCCCAGGACCCGCAGGGCACCCAGTGGGACACCTTCGACAAGCTCGACAAGCTAAAGGATCGGGACTTCAAGGCCCTGCTCGGCCACGCGCGCCAGGTAGGCATCACGGCCTTCTCGACGCCCTTCGACGACGAGGCCGTGGATTTCCTCCTCGCCCTCGAAGTGCCCGCGTTCAAGATCGCCTCGGCCGACCTGACCTGTCACCCGCTGCTCGAGAAGACGGCGCGGGCCGGCAAGCCGATGATCCTGTCCACGGGCACCGCGACCCTGGCCGAGGTGGAGGAGGCGCTGGACGTGTGCCGGCGCGCGGGCAACGACCAGGTGGTGCTGCTGCACTGCACGCTCAAGTACCCGTGCCCGCCCGAAGGCATCAACCTGCGCATGATGCAGCACCTGATGCGGGCCTTCCCCGGCGTGCCGGTGGGGCTGTCGGACCATTCCCTCGGCATCAGCGTGCCACAGGCCGCGGTGGCCCTGGGGGCTTGCATGATCGAGAAGCACTACACGATCGACAAGACGCTGCCCGGCTCGCCCGATCATCACCTGTCCGTGGACCCGCCCGAGCTCTTGGCCCTGGTCTCGGGTATCCGCACGGTGGAGAAGGCGCTGGGCCGGAACCAGAAGGGCGTCGAGCCCCTGGAGCGCGAGGCCTGGCTGTACGCCCGGCGCAGCGTCACGTCGCGGGTCGCGATTCCGAAGGGCGCCACCATCACACGCGAGATGCTCACCTACAAGCGTCCCGGCACCGGCATCAGCCCGCGCTTCTTCCCGCAGGTGCTGGGCCGCACGGCGCGCGTGGACATCCCCGAGGACACCACCCTCACCTGGGAGATGCTGTGAAGGACGGCCAGCGTGTGATCGCCGTGCTGCCGGCGCGCGGCGGCTCGGACCGCGTGCCTTACCTGAACTTGAAGCGTCTCGGAGACCGGCCGCTGCTCGCCTGGACCATCGAGGCCGCGCAGCTCTCCGGGGTCGTGGATCGGCTGATCGTGTCGACCGACGACCCGGCGGTGGCCGAGACGGCCAAGGCCCACGGCGCGGAAGCGCCGTTCCTGCGTCCGAAGGAGCTGGCGGGGGACATCCCCAGCCTGAAGCCGGTGATCGTCCACGCGGTGCGCGAGATCGAGAAGGACGGCCTTGGCTTCGACATCGTGCTGGTGCTGCAGGCCACCTCGCCGTTCCGCGGCAAGGACGAGATCCGCGCCGCCGTAGAGCGGCTGGTGGCGGGCGGCCACGACGCGGTGATCTCGGTGACCGAGGAGCGCGAGCTGCGCTGGCGCCAGGACGGCGAGACCCTGGCGCCGCTGTTCCAGCGCGAGGGCCGGCGCGACGAGCAGGAGCCGGTCTACAAGGAGAACGGCGCGATCGTGGCGCTGCGCCGCGAGGTGCTGGACGGCGACTCGCGCTTCGGCGAACGGGTGTCCTTCCTGGCCCTCGACAAGCGCGCGGCCTTCACGGTGCGCGATCTGGAGGACTTCTGGATGGCCGAGCGCCTGCTGCACGAGCCGCGGGTGCTGTTCCGCGTGGACGGCGGCAGCGAGATGGGCATGGGCCACGTGTACCGCTCCCTGGCCATCGCCGATGCCCTGCGCGACGGCTCGCGGGCCTCGCTGGCGTTCCTGATGAGCGCCCAGCACGGCGAGGGCCTCAAGACCGTCACCCAGTACGGCTACCCGGTGCGCCTGGCGGGCGAGGCGGCCCAGGCGGCGTACCTGGACCTGATCCGCGACTACGCCCCGGACATCCTGATCAACGACCTGCCGAGCCTCGATGCCAGCTACCTGGCGGCGCTGTCCCACCTCGGCGCCACCACGGTGAACCTGGTGGACACCCTGGACGACCTGGAACGGACCGAGGCCTACGCCCAGGTGATCGTGTCGGTGATGAACGAGGAGCGCGAGACGCCCGAGAACTTCTATGGCGGGCCGGCCTACGCGATCCTGCGCCGCCACTTCCGGGACACCGCCCGGCACAAGGAGATCCGTGAGCAGCCGCGCCTGGTGGTGCTGACCTTCGGCGGCAGCGATCCCCAGGCCTTGAGCCTGAAGGCCGCGCGGGCGCTGCAGGCGCTGCCCGCGGAGGTAGAGGTGGTGGCGGTGGCCGGACCGGCCTTCTCGTATCAGAAGGAGTTCGAGGCGCTGCAGGCTTCGCTGCGGCGCCGCGTGCCGCTCATGAAGCAGCTCGAGGGCCACATCGCCGACCTGATGTTCGCGGCCGACCTGGTGCTGTGCTCCGGGGGCATGACGGTCTACGAGATCGCGGCCCTGGGCACGCCGGGCCTGGTCTTGGCCCAGAACACGCGGGAACAGGCGCGCATGGCCGCCTTCGCGCGCCGTGGCAGCGTGGAGTTCCTGGGCCTGGGCACCGAGGTCGGCGAAGCGCAGATCCTCGAGCGCACCCGCTCGCTGCTCCTGGACGTGGCGGCGCGCCGCGGCATGAGCGAGCGCGGCCGCGCCATGGTGGACGGGCTCGGTGCCGAGCGCGCGGCCGAGCTGGTGCTGCAGAGCGTGCGCAGCAAGGAGAGCGAGGCTCAGGGGCGATGAAGGCTTTGATCACCGGCGGAGCGGGATTCGTGGGCAGCCACCTGGCCGAGGCCCTGCTGGAGCGGGGCGACGAGGTGCTGGTCCTGGACAACCTGTCCACGGGCTCGATCGAGAACATCGCGGGGCTCAAGGCGAACCCCCGCTTCCGCTACGTGGTCGACTCCGTGACCAACGAGCCCCTGACCGCCGAGCTGATCGACCAGGTCGACGTGGTGTTCCACCTGGCCGCGGCGGTGGGCGTGAAGCTGATCGTGGAGAGCCCGGTCAACACCATCGAGACCAACGTCCACGGCACCGAGATGGTGCTGAAGCTCGCCAACAAGAAGAAGAAGAAGGTCCTGATCGCCTCCACCTCAGAGGTCTACGGCAAGAGCAACCTGGTGCCGTTCCGCGAGGACGCCGACCTGGTGCTGGGCGCCACCACCAAGGGGCGCTGGAGTTATGCCTGCAGCAAGGCCATCGACGAGTTCCTGGCCCTCGCTTATTTCAAGGAGAAGCGGCTGCCGGTGGTGATCGTGCGCCTGTTCAACACGGTGGGCCCGCGCCAGACCGGGCGCTACGGCATGGTGGTGCCGAACTTCGTGAAGCAGGCCCTGCTCTCGCACCCGATCACGGTGTTCGGCGACGGCAGCCAGAGCCGCTGCTTCACCTACGTCAGCGATGTGGTGGGCGCCTTGATCAAGCTGGGGGACCACACGGGCGCCCTGGGCCAGGTGTGGAACGTGGGCAACGACCGCGAGGAAATCACGATCCTGGACCTCGCGCAGCGCGTGAAGGAGCGCACCCGCTCCAAGAGCGAGATCGAGCTCGTGCCCTACGAGAAGGCCTACGAAGAAGGCTTCGAGGACATGCCGCGCCGCGTGCCCGACATCTCCAAGGTGAAAGCACTCGTGGGTTACGAGCCCCAGGTGCACCTGGACGAGATCCTCGACCGCGTGGCCGCCTACTTCACGTCGGACAAGCGACGCATGTGACGTAAAGGACCCCAGCCAATGCGCCCGAGGAGGTCGCTCATGAGACTCGCCGCCGCCGTCTTCGCTCTCGCTGCACCCGCCGCCCTGGCGGCGCCGGTCACGAAGGCCGTCGCCAGCCTGGTTCCGACGAAAGACAGCAACGTGACGGGCTCAGTCAGCCTCACGAAGGTCACGGGCGGCGTGCGTGTCGCCGGCCGCGTGGCGGGCCTGACGCCGGGCCTGCACGGGTTCCACATCCACGAGTACGGCGATTGCACGTCGCCCGATGGCTCCGCCGCCGGGTCCCACTTCAACCCCTCGGGAGCCCCCCACGCCGGGCCCGGCGCCGGCATGCGCCACGCGGGGGACCTGGGCAACGTGGAGGCGAACGCCGAGGGTGTCGCGAGCATCGACTACGTCGATGCCCTGGCCAGCCTCGAAGGCGAGGCTTCGATCCTGGGCCGCGGCGTGATCGTCCACGTCGGCCCCGACGACTTCAAGACCCAGCCGACCGGCAATGCCGGCGGGCGACTCGCCTGCGGCGTGATCGGGGTCGCGAAGGCCGAGTAGTCCGTGGGCGGCGGGCCCGGCGTCACGGCCCGCCGACCGCCATCAGCCGCGGAGCGCACGTGGAGACGGCGCTCAGGATCCCGAAGCGCAGCAGGGCCAGTGCGGCGAGCGCCAGCAGCGCGCGCGCCGCCCATCCGCCACGCCACAAGCGCTCGAGGCCCGCCGCGGCCAGCACGGCCAGGCTCGCGGCCAAGAGCTCGATCTCCTTGACGTCGCGCAGCAGCCCTGGCAGCCAGTAGCGACCCACGAGCAGCACGCTCGCAGCCGCGAGTACGCTGACGAGCAGCCGCCTCACGTGTCGTGGGGCCGCCGCGAGAGCGAAGGCGCCCAGAAGCGCCAGGGCCGGCGCCACGCCGTCATAGAAGAGCCAGAAGCGCTTGAGGGCCTGGATCGGCGCGGGCGTGTCGAGCGGTGTCACGCCGCGCGCCGCGTGGGGCAGGATCTCCCTCACGAAGACCGGCAGGAACCGGGTGTACTGCAGCGCGAACACCACTACCGCGGAGGCAAGGTAGGCCCCCAGCAGCCGACGGGCGCTGGGTCTTTCTCCCGCTACGACCTCGCCCAGGACGAACAGTCCCACGACTAGGGCGGTGTTGAAGAGCGACCCGGAGTAGGCGAGCTGCGCCAGCAGCAGGAACAGGAACGCCGACGCGGCGTCCCGCGCCCCGCTCATGTGCGGGTAGCGCCGCGCCAGGTGGACGAGCAGGAGCAGGTCCATGGCCTGGCCCAGGAGAGTCGGGTAGAGAGTGAGGCTGACCCGCGACAGCGTGACCGGCCACAGCGCCATCAGGCCCTGCGCCGCCAACCCGAACGCTTCCCTCAGGCCCGCGGCGCGTGCCAGCACGTGGACCAGCAGGAGCGACGCTCCCAGCGCGACGCAGACCACCGCATCGAGCGCCGCCTCGTCTCCCAGGATCCAGGCGAAGGGCAGCGCGAGTGCGTGGAAGGCCGGCGAATAGGGGAAGGCCACGCGCCGGCCCGCCACCTCGCGCATCCCCCAGCTGCCCGAGCTCTCCTGGTACTCGCTCGGGTCCCAGAGCAGGAACGGATCGTCCCGGACCGCCGCCAGGAAGCGCGTGTGGCTCTGCACGTCGGGGTAGTAGAAGAACGGGTGGGCCAGCAGCAGGACCGCGCCCAGCGCCCCGACGAGCGCGAGAAGCGCCGCCGGCCGGCTCAACGACGCATCGGGCCAGGCCCGGCGCAGGGCGAGCACGATCAGGGACAGGAGCGCGGCGACCGCAAGCGCCTGCGGGGCGCCACGCGCGAAGGCCTCCAGGGCGCCCAGGCGGTCGAGGTGCAGGCCTCCCGCGAAGGCGAGCGAGAGTGCCATGGCGCAGGCGCAAGCAGCGCGGGCGCCCAGTACCGGGACGAGCAGCAGCGGGACGCCGAGCAGGACCAGCAGCACGCGCATGAGGCCGTGCTCGCGGGGCAGGATACGCGCGGCGCCCTTGACCTCGGCCCAGTCGAGTGCGATGCCCAGCCCGTCGGCCGATTCCGAACGGAACTGGAGCGACAGCGGCCCGCGCACCGGGCCGAGGTCGAAGCTCCGGACGCTCCAGCCGCGCGGCGCCTGCGTATAGCGTTCCACGACCCGGCCGCCCTGGAGCAGCGTGATCTCGGCGGGCGTGTCGCTGAAGCGGGCCAGCCGCAATCGCAGGACCGGCTCTCCTGCGTACACCGTCACCGGGAACTCGAGACGCGCCCCGTCCAGGGTCCAGTGGAACATCGTCGCGCCGGCACCGGTCAGGCCGTCGCGTTCCCAGTCGGGGCGGAACCCACGGGCGTATGGGGCGTCGCCGGCGCCGAGGTTGAGCAGGAGAGGGCGGTCGATGGTCAGGGACGCGATCGCCAGGAGCGCGGAAAGCACCACGCCCAGAGCCAGGGCGGCTCCTCTCAAATCCTTGGCCCCGAGCACTTTCCGATGGTAACATCACGGTTTTGTCTGGGGGCCGTCGGGTTGTCGCTGGAGATTAGCCGTCGCGGGGAAGGCCATTCCGAGGAGCTCTTCCGCCTGTACGGAGAGGTCTTCGGCCACGGCATGACTGAGCGCAGCCGTGCGCGCTGGCGCTGGCAGTACCTCGACAACCCCGCGACCCCCTCCGAAGGCCCCGCGATCTGGGTGGCCATGGAGGACGGCGCGGTGCTCGGGCAGTACGCGTCGATGCCGGTGCGCCTCCACTGGGGCGGGAAGGAAGTGGACTCTTCCTGGGGCATGGACGTGTTCCTGCGCCCCGAGGCCCGCGGCAAGGGCGTCGGCGCCCGGCTGTTCACGGCCTGGGCCGACAGCGTCAGCGTCGCTCTGGGCCTGGGACTGACCGAGTCCTCCTACGCCCTGTTCAAGAAACTCCGCTACGAGGACGTGGGGCCGATCCCCTTCTACCAGAAGGTGCTCGACCCCAAGGCCGTCGCGGCCCGGCGCGCGGGCGACGCGTGGGGCGCCGCCCTCGGCCCGGTGGCCGGGGCGGCCCTCGACTTCGTCCACCCCGAGCGGGAGCACCCCGAGGCGCGGGCGGTCGCCGTCACGCGCAGCGATGGCTTCTCGACCGAGTACGACGCGCTCTGGGAGCGGGCGCGCTCGTCCTACGCCATGTGCGTGCGCCGCGACCGGGCCTACCTCGACTGGAAGTACCGGCGCGTGCCGCACCGGAGCTACGCTGTGCAGGAAGCCCGCCGCGGCGGCGAGCTCACCGGCTATGCGGTCAGCCGGCACGAGGACTACGAGGGTATCCGACTGGGCTGGGTGGTGGACGTGTTCGCCGACGCGCAGGACCACGCGACGAAGGACGCGCTCCTGGGCGCGCTGCTGCGGGAGTTCCGCGACGAGGGCGTGGCCCGCGTCCAGGCCTTCAGCATGAACCGGGCCCTGGGCGACGACCTGAAGCGGCGCGGCTTCTTCGAGGGCCGCTCTCCCATGCAGTTCTGCGTGCGGGCCAAGACCGTCGCCCCGGCCGTGTTCGCGGAGCGCGAAGCCTGGCACGTGGTCTTCGGCGACAGCGACATGGACCGGTGAGCCAGCGCCCGGCGATCCTGGTCGGCATCGACACCGAGGCCGACGACCAGTGGACGAGGCACGGCCGCGAACAGAACGCGGTCACGAACGCGCTGCGCCTGCCCGCGCTGCAGAAGCTGCTCGACGAGCACGGCGCGCGGCCGACCTACGTGGTGACCTGGGAGATGGCGACGCGGCCCGAAAGCCGGGCGGTGCTGCGCGAACTGGCACAGGGCGGCCGCTGCGAGATCGGCACGCACCTGCACCCGTGGAGCTCGCCGCCGTTCCGGCTCGAGGACCTGCGCGACCATACCTACCCCCACAACTTGCCCCCGGAGCTCCTGGAGCGCCAGCTGACGGAGCTGACCCAGGCGATCCAGGCGGGGCTCGGCGTTCGGCCCACCACCTACCGGGCGGGGCGCAACGGCTTCGACCACCGCTCGCTGAATGTCCTGGAGCGCCTGGGCTACACCGTGGATACCAGCGTCGATCCCCTGTTCAACGAGCGCCGCAAGCGCGGCATGCTGTTCGCCGGCGCTCCGCTCTTCCCCTACCACCCGGACTACGCCGACGTCAGGCGCCCGGGCACCGCGAAGATCCTCGAGGTCCCGATCTCGTCGGCGACCTTGCCGTTCCTCCCGAAGTCCCTGGAGGCGGCCTACGCGCGGCTGCGGCCGATCCCGTGGCGCGGTGCGCTGAGGCGCCTGGGCCTGCGCCCGGTGTGGTTGCGTCCGTCGTACACGTCGCTTCCGGACATGCGCGCTTTCGCCGACGCCCTCCACGCGCGTCGAGCCCCGTGTTTCAACCTGATCTTCCACTCGAGCGAGGTGCTGCCCGGCGGCAGCCCCTATACCCCCGACGCGCCGAGCGTCGAGCGCTTCCTCGACGACCTGCGCCGCATCCTCGATCACCTCGTGGCGCTGGGCGCCGTGGGTCGCACGTATGCGGAGTTTCGGGCGGAGCGGATCGGCGCGTGAAGGTACTGATGGTGACGCCGCACCTGCCGCCCCACCAGGCGGCCAATGCCCTGCTGCCCCACCTGCTGGGCCAGGGCCTGCGCGAGCGGGAGCACCGGGTGCGCTTCCTGACCTTCGGGAACGGGCCCGACAGCGACGAGGTGCGCTTCGTGCGGCGCGGAAGCAAGCGCCTGCGCCACACGCGCCTGCCCCAGGCCTGGGAAGCGCTTTCCACCTGGCGCAAGGGCGCGCCGCTGGTGCGCGAGGCCGACGTGGTCCACGTCCATTCCAACACCTGGATGAACCAGGTGGCGGCGGGCCTGGCGGCCCGCCACAAGCGGCCCTACCTGCTCACCCACTACGGCACGGAGATCTGGCACCACGACGGACACGACCGGGCGTTTCGGCGCATGAACGCCCGGGCGCGTCACGTGACGTTCTACAGCCAGGCGCTCCTCGACCGCGCCCGCGAGCTCCAGGTCCCGTTGCCCGCGGCCTCGGTCGTCTACCCGCCGGTGGCCGACGCTTTCCGGCCGCGCAGCATGGCGGAGCGTGAGATCGTGCGCCGGCGCTTCCTGCCCGACGGCAAGGGCGCGCTGCTGCTCAACGTCAAGCGCCTGCACCCGCTGGCCGACCACGCGACGCTCCTGGCTGCGATGGCGAAGCTGATCCACGAGCGCCCAGACGCGCGGCTCCTGATCGCCGGCAGCGGCGAGACCGAGGGCGCCCTCAAGCGCCAGGCGGCCAGCCTGGGTCTGGGCCAGGCCGTGCGCTTCCTGGGCCTCGTCCCCAACGCGGAGCTGGCGCCGCTGCAGGCGGCCGCCGACGTGTTCGTGCTGTCCTCGCTGCTGGAAGCGACGCCGACGGTGGCCCTCGAGGCCCTGGCGGCCGGGACTCCGGTCGTCTCGACCGACAACCCGGGCGGCCACGAGCTGCGCTCGCTGTTCGGCGACGACGTTGCCGTGGTCCCACGGCAGGACCCGGCAGCGCTGGCGGCGTCGGTGCTGTCGCTCCTGGGGGCGGCGCGGCGCACCCGCGAGGCGAGCGCGCGCGTGATCGCGGAGCGCTTCCGGCTGCCAGGCGTCGTGGCGGCCTACCTCGACCTGTACACGGAGGCCGCGCGAGCGTGAGGACGATCGACAACCCGCGCATCGCCTCGGCCGCCCAGACGCGCTTCCGCAGCGAGTACGACTACGCGGTCTGGGAGTACCTGCGCAGCGCCAAGCTGATCGCGACGCTGGAGCGCGCGGGGGTGGCGTTGCGCGGCCGCGTGCTGGACGCCGGCTGCGGCAGCGGCGGCACCGCGCTCTCCCTCTCCGAGGAGACGTCCTTCGCCGTGGGCCTCGACCTCGACGCGCGCTTCCAGGGCTCGGGCACACGCCTGCGCAGCGAGCAGGGCCTGCCCAACGTGGGCTTCGTGCAGGGTGACGGACAGAGCCTGCCCTTCCGCGAATCGAGCTTCGACCTGGTGCTGAGCCACTCGGTGATCGAGCATGTGCGCTCGGCCCACGACTACCTGGCCGAGTGCCGGCGGGTGCTGAAGCCGGGCGGGTTCTTGTACTTGTCTACGGCGCCCTGGCTGTCCCTGGCCGGCGCGCACCTGCCGCGGCTGTGGCTGCCGCTGCCGATCCACATCCTGCTGGGCCGGCCGCTGGCGTTCCGGATCTTCTGCTGGCTGGGCCAACACGCACCGTGGTCGCTGCGGGAGCCGAAAGAGGCCAACACCTTCATCGCCCTGGCCGCCCTTGGCAGGCAGAAGCGGGACGATCTGCTGCAGAAGGTCACCGTGGGACGCCTCGGCGCCTGGATCGAGGCCTCGGGCCTGCGCAGGCTTCACGAAGAGCGGCAGGTCACGGGCTTCTTCCGCCGCGCCCTGCCGGCCTTCCTGCGCCACGCGCTCCTGAAGACGCCCGGCGCCCGCGACGTGATGATCGGCCAGATCCAGTGCGTGCTGGTGAAGCCGTGAGCCTCTCGGTGCTGATGCCCGCGGACATCCGCTTCCCGATGGAGCGCGCCAACGGCGTGCAGGTCGTGAAGACAGCCGCGGCCCTGGCCCGCGCCGGGGTCCACACCACGCTGATGGTGCGCCATAGCGACCCGCGGCCCAGCGACGAGATCCTGGGCCTGTACGGGATCGAGCCGCACCCGGAGCTCGAGATCCGCCGCCTGCCGGTGCTGCATCGCACCGGCTCCTTCACCCTGCCGCGCCTGGCGTTCCTGGCGCGCAGCGCGGCCGCGGTGGCGGCGGCCCGCGGCTGCCTGGTCTTCACCCGCGACCTGCAGCTCGCCGACCTGCTGGCCGGCCTGGGTCCGGTGCTGTCGCCGGTGGTGTACGAAGCCCACGCCGTCGAGTCGCTGCTCTACGCCGAACGCGGCCAGATCTACGGGACCGGCGAGCGTCCCAGCCCGCGCAAGGCGCGGCGCCTGCAGAAGCGCGAGGCGCGCGTCTGGCGTCGCGTAGCCGGGCTCGTGACCACCACCCAGGGCATCCGCGAGAGCTTCGAGGCCGCCCACGGCACGCGGCCCAACGTCGCCGTGGTGCCGAACGGCTGCGACGTGCCCCTGGATCGGAGCTTCGAGCTGCCGCCGGCCGGCGAACCGCGCGTGGTCTATGCCGGCCAGCTGTACCCGTGGAAAGGCGTCGACGTGCTGGTCGAGGCCATCGCCCGCGTGCCGTCGGCGCACCTGGTGATCCTGGGGGGCCTCGAGCCCGAGGCCGACATGCAGCGCGTGCGCCGCCTGGTGGCGAGCCTGGGCCTCAACCAGCGCGTCGAGCTGCCGGGGACGGTGCCCCAGAACCGCGTGGCCCTGGAGCTGCGGCGCGCCTCGGTGGTGGTCGTGCCCTACCTGAAGAGCGCGATGACCGAGCGCCACACCTCGCCCATCAAGCTGTTCGAGGCGCTGGCCGCGGGACGGCCGATCGTGGCCAGCGACCTGCCCTCGAGCCGTGAGGTGTTGCAGGACGGCCGCGACGCCCTGCTCGTGCCGCCGGGGGACGCGGCGGCCCTGGCCGCGGCGATCCAGAAGCTGATCGACGACCGGTTGCTGGCTGAACGCCTGGCGCGCCGCGCTTTCGAGACCGCGCCGAAATACTCGTGGGACGCACGCGCGGCACGGATCCGTGCGCTCCTGGAGTCGCTATGAGCGCGGGGCGCCGGGCGCTTCTGGCGTTGTTCGTGCTGACGCTGCCCTTCGTCACGCCGCGGATCCGCGCCGCCGACGAGATCCAGTACTTCGCGCCGCTGCGCTCGCTCCTGTTCGACCGCGACCTCGACTACGAGAACGAATACGCGCACTTTCACGCGCGCGACCCCGGCGGGCTCGAGGGTTTCAAGGCCACCTTCCTGGATCGCCGTGAGCCCGTCACCGGCCGCCACATCAACTTCGCGCCGGTGGGCTCGGCGCTCTTGTGGTCGCCGTTCTACCTGCTGGCCCACCTCGGTGTGCTGGGGGCCCGCGCGCTGGGGGCCGAGGTCGCCGCCGACGGCTTCTCCTTCCCGTACCTCGCCGCGGTGTCCCTGGCCTCGGCCCTCTACGCCTTCGTGGGCCTGTTGCTGATCCACGACCTGCTGCGCAAGGAGGCGGGAGCCGGCGAACGGAGCGCCACGCTGAGTGTCGTCACGCTGTGGCTGGGCACGCCCGTCGTCTACTACATGACCATCGCACCGGGCTTCGGCCATGCCAATTCGCTGTTCGCCGTGTCGCTGCTGCTGTGGCTCACGTTCCGCGCGCGGCGGAAACAGGGCGGCGGGTCGGCGCGAGACTTCTTCGCCATGGGGTTGGCGGGGGGCCTGTGCGGCCTGGTGCGCGAGCAGGACCTGTTGTTCGTCTGCGTGCCCGCTGCTCTCGTCGCCTGGCAGGCGTTGCGGACGCGTGTCTGGGGGCCTGGATGGGTACGCGCGGCGGCCCTCTTCGCAGGTGTCGCCCTCGTGTTCCTGCCCCAGCTCCTCGTCTACCGCGCGCTCAGCGGGAGTTTCTCCCCCTCGCGCCTGGTCACGCGCAAGCTGAGCTGGTGGAGCCCGCACTTCCTCGAGGTCCTGCTGGATCCGGCCCACGGCCTCTTCTTCTGGACACCGATCCTGCTGCTTTCGACCCTGGGGCTCATCGCCTGGGCGTGGCGGCGTCGTGACCCTCCCGCGCTGCTCCTGGTCACAGCCCTCGTCCTGCAGGTCTGGATCGGCGGCGCGGTGGAGAGCTGGCACATGGCGGGCGCCTTCGGGTCGCGTCGCTTCATCGCGTGTAGCGCCGTGTTCGGCTTCGGCTTGGCCGCCGTCTTCGAGGCGCTGAAGCGGCCGCGCCCGGGGCTTGCGGCCGCGCTCGCGGCGCTCGCCGTCTGGTGGAACCTGTCGCTGATGGTGCAGTTCGGCTTGAAGCTGATGGACCGCCAAGCCCTCGAATGGCCACGCGTGGCGGTGAACCAGGTCACGCAGGTCCCGCGCCATGCGGCGCGGGCCGGCGTGCGGTTCTTCACGGACCGCGAGGGCCTGGCCAAGGAACGGCCTTGATCTCAGCGGCGCTGCTCGAGCGGGTGGCGTGCCCGGTGTGCCTCGAGGCCGAAGGCTGCGACCGCTGTGGACGCCCTTCCGGCCATGCGGCCTGCGCGGACTACGCCACGCGGATCGCCTGCGCCTGCGGCGGCCCGGACAAGCGGCGCCTGGACACGGCGCCCGGGGGCCTGCGCTGCCCGTGCTGCGGCGCGCTGTACGCGGCGCACGCGGCCGGCGGCTTCGTGGACCTGCAGCCGCGCGCGCGGGTGGGAGAGGTGACCCAGTACGCGGACCACGAATTCCACGAGCGCCTGGGTGTCGTCGACGCGCCGCCCGTGCTGTCGGCCCGCATCAAGGCCGACATGATGCGGCGCATGCTCGCCCCGCGCCCCGGCGAGACGGTGCTGGACCTCGGCTGCGGCGCCGGCAAGTTCGCGCTGTTCACGGCCAGCGCGGGCGTGACCGCCACCGGCGTCGACCTGGCCCCGTATTTCCTGCCGCGGGCCGTGCAGGGTGTGGACCTGGTGGTGGGCGACCTGCGGCGGCTGCCGTTTCGCAAGGCCGCCTTCCCCGCGGCCTACACCCTGGACGTCCTCGAGCACCTCGACGAGGCCGGCGTGGCCGAGGTGCTGCTCGAAGCGCGCCGCGCCCTGGCGCGGGACGGGCGGCTGTTCGTCTACACCCATGCCATGGAGTCGTCGCGCATCGCCTGGTTCCAGCGTGCCGTCAACCGGCTGGCGCAGCGCCTGGGCCGGGCCGGCCTGATCGACCACGAGAAGGAAGCGCTGCGCAAGAGCGACCACGTCAACGCGATCCGCAGCCACGAGCACTTCGACGCGCTCGCCCAGCACGCGGGGCTGCGGGTGGTGGAGCGCCGCTACTACAACGTGGTGTTCAAGGCGGTGATCGAGGACCTGCTGCTGCGCCTCGTGCAGCAGACGCGCAGGGGCAAGGGCGGGCCGGCACGCGAGCACGCTCCCGTTCACGGCGGCGAGCCCGGCCCGTTCGTGCCCGGGCCGCCGCCGGGGCGCGTCGCGCTGGCGCTCGCCCAGGCCGCGACCTGGCTGCTGAGGCTCGACGTGCTGCTGTTCGGCCGCATCCGCACCGGCCCGTTCTTCGGCCTGCTGCGCCCGCGATGAGGATCCTGTACGTGGCCTCCGACCAGCGGGTGCCAGGCACCACCGGCGGCAGCGTCCACGTGCTCGAGGTCGCCCGCGGCCTGGCGGCTCGTGGCCATGAAGTCCACGCCGTCGTGCATCATGAGCCGCAGCGGCCCGCGACCGAGGCGCTCGACGCTGCTACGTTCCACCGCATCCGCTGGACACCGGACTCGCGCTTCGTGCGCTTCCACGCCATGCCCCGGGTGGAGGAGCTGGCGCGGGTGATGAAGCCCGACGCGTTGATGGAGCGTTACTACAACTTCGGCGGCGAGGGCATCCGCACCGCGACGGCGCTCGGCATCCCGTCCCTGCTCGAGGTCAACTCGCCGATCGTCGACTACCCCGGCTCCCCCAAGGCCTGGATCGACGCCCTCCTGCTGGTGCGGCCCATGCGCCGCTGGCGCGAACGCCTGGTCCGCGAGGCGCGGGCGCTCGTGGCCCCGATCCCGGAGATCGTGCCGGAGTTCGCGCACGCCAAGACCACACTCGTGACCTGGGGCGCGAACGTAGACGCGTTCCGTCCCGAGAAACGCAGCGCGGCCTTCCGCAAGGGCCTGGGCGTTCCCGAGGGCGCGCGGGTGGTGCTGTTCAGCGGCAGCTTCCGCCCCTGGCACGGCGTGCACGTCTTCGAGGCCGCCGCGCACCTCCTGAAGCCCCGCGCGGACCTGTTCTTCCTGCTGGTGGGCGGACCCGACACTTCGATGGACACGCGCTATCGCGGACGGCGCCTGGGCCGCGTGGCCTACGAGCGCATGCCCGAGGTGGTGGCCTCCGCGGACATCGCGATAGCGCCCTACGACACGGCCCGCATGCCCGAGCTGCGTCTGGGCTTCTTCTGGTCCCCGCTCAAGATCTTCGAGGCCATGGCGGCCGGCCTGCCGGTCGTCAGCATCCCGCGGCCGCCCCTGACCGAGATCGTTCGGGACGGCAAGGAGGGCCTGTTCTTCCGCGAAGGGGACCCCGCATCCCTGGCGGGCGCGATCCAGCGTCTGGCCGACGATCCCGGCCTGGCGGCGCGCCTGGGAAGCAGCGGGCGGGAACGCGTGGTCGAGAAATACTCCTGGGCGAAACATTGCGAAGGGCTCGAGGCGGTTCTGCGCGGGATCGCTTCGTGAGGATCGTCCTCGTCTCCGAGGTGTTCCCGCCCCGGGCCGGCGGCGCGGGCTGGTCCACGCGGGCCCTGGGCCTGGGCCTGCGCGCGGCCGGCCACGACGTCGAGGTCATCACCACGAGCCCCGGGCCTGCTGACATGGACGGCCTGCACGTGCGGCGCCTCGAGACCCGCGGCCGCAAACGCTTCGCGGTGCCCGCCGCTTTCGATCGCGCGCTGCGCGCCACACCCTTCGACGTCGTCCACGCCCAGCACTCCCTGGCGGCCCTGGGCGCGCTGCGCGGCGGGCGGGAGGCGCGCTGTGTCGTGACCGTGCGCGACCACTGGCCGGTCTGCTTCTGGTCCACGCGCCTCAGTCGTGGCACGCTGTGCCCCGGCTGCGGCATCCTGCCCATGACACGCTGCGTAGACGGCCACGTGAACGCCTTCGCCCCGCTCTCGTGGGGCATCATTCCCTACATGCGCTGGGACCTCGGCCAGAAGCAGCGCGCGCTGGGCCGCGCCGGCGCGAGCCTGGCGGTCAGCGAGGCCATCGCCGCGGAGTTGCGCCAGGCCGGCATCCCCCGCGTGACGAGCTTGCCGAACATCGTGGACGCCGGGGAGGCACGAGCCGTGGCGGCGGGCGATCCGCCCTTCGCCCTGCCGCCCCGCTTCCTGCTCTTCATCGGCAAGCTCGAGGCCAACAAGGGCGCGCAACTGCTGCTGCCGGCCGTGGCCGGGGCGAAGACCGGCTGGCCCCTGGTGGTGCTGGGCGAAGGCTCGCTCCACCACGATCTGAAGCTCGAAGCGGCGCGGCATGGGGTCGAGCTGCTGGTGCGGGGCTGGGCCCACCGCGACGACGCGCTGCGGATCCTGGCGCGCGCCACGGTCCTGGTGTTCCCGAGCCTCTGGCCCGAACCCCTGAGCCGCGTGCTGCTGGAGGCCATCGCGCTCGGCGCGCCGGTGGCGGCCATGGACACCGGCGGCACGCGCGAGATCCTCGAGGACGGCCGCAGCGGCCTCCTGGTGCAGGATGCGGGTGCTCTCTCCGCGGCCATCGCGCGACTGGCCCAGGACGCGGAGCTGCGCCAGCGCCTGGGCGAGGGAGCCCGGGAGCGGGCGCGGGCGTTTTCGGCCGAGGTGCTGGTGCCGCGCTACGAGGCGGTGTACCGGAGCCTCCGGTGAGGGTCGCACTCCTGTCGCGCGCGGCCCATCCGCTTCACGAACCCGGCGGCCTGGAGCGCGCGGTCTACCATCTTGCGAAACACCTGGGCGCCCAGGGCGTCCACACGGTCCTGCTCACGCGACCGGCCACGCGTCCTGGCCTGTTCCCCGGCGAAGTGATCACGGTCCCGTACGGGTCCGTGCGCGGCCTGGCCCACGGCCGGGTTCTCGATCGCACGCTGCACTATCCGGCCTTCGCGAAGCGGCTGGGCGAGAGGGCCGCGGAGCTGGTGCGCGCGGGACAGGTGGACGTGGTCCACGCCCAGGGCCTGGCGGCGCTCGGCTACGGCCGCCTGCGCGCGCGGGACGCGACGCTCCGGGCACCCCTGGTGATGAATCCCCAGGGCATGGAGGAGCACAAGGCGGGTGGCCTGAAGGGCCTGGCCCTGGCGCGCATCAAGCGCCTGTCCCGCGAGGCCGCGCGGCTCTCGGACCGCGTGATCGCCACCGACGACGCGACCCGCGACGAGGTGCCGCGCTACCTGGGCGTGCCGGCGTCCAGGGTGGCTGTGCTGCCCAACGGCATCGACGAGGCCGAGATCCGCGACACCACGCCGCCCGACTGGGAGCGCGTCACGCGCCAGGCGCTGCCGCTCCTGCGCGCCGCCGACCCGGTGTTCCTGTCGGTGGGGCGCATCGAGGCCTACAAGGGCTTCGGCGACATCCTGGCCGCCTTCGACCGGCTCGAGGAGGATGGCGTGCTGCCACGCTCATGGGCGTGGGTCGTGGTCGGCAAGGGCGGCTACGAGCGTGTGCTGGAACGGCGGCGGCGCCACGGCATCGCGAAGCACCTGGCCTTCGCGGGGCGCGTCAGCGACACCCTGCTCCACGCGCTCTACGCGCGGGCCGACGTGTTCGTTCACGCCACACGCTACGAGGGCTCCAGCCTAGTGACCCTGGAGGCGATGGCCCACGCGCTGCCCGTGGTCGCGACGCGCGCGGGGGGAATCCCGGACAAGGTGGACGCCACGAACGGCCGGCTGGTTGCGCCCGGCGACGTGGCCGGCCTGGCGCAGGCGCTGCGCGAGCTGTCGGCCGAGAAGGGCCTGCGGCGGCGCCTGGGGGCCGCCGGCCGCGAGCGCGTGCTGCGCGACTACACCTGGGGTGCGGTCGCCCGCCGCACGCTGGCGCTCTACGAGGAGCTGCTGCGCCCGTGAGGCTGCGCCGCGCCCTGGGCGCGCTGCTGGTGCTCGTCCTCTGCGACCTGCTGCTCGTGGTCGTGAGCGGCGGGTCCTCGCTCGCGAGCCCGCTCGGCGCCGGCCGCGTGGGGAGCCTGGGCTTCGTGCTGCGCGCGGCGCTCGGGGCGCTCCTGTTCGTCCTGCGCTTCCGCGTGGCGGTGCCGCGCAGCGAGCGGCTCTCGGGCGCGGTCGTGGTACTCGGCGTCCTGTTCTTCCCGATCCTGGCGCACTTCCAGATCGGCGGCGGGCGCCTGAGCGGCGACGGGCTCAGCTACTACGTGTTCGTCCACTCGGTCTGGAAGGACCACGACTTCGACCTCGCCGACGACTACGACCACTTCGGCATGCTGTCGCGCGGCGACCTGGCGGTCCCCACCTCGACCGGGCACCGGCGCACGATCTACTCCGTGGGCCCCGCCGTGGTGTGGGGACCGTTCTTCGGCCTCGGGGAGCTCGTGGGCCGGGCCGACCGCGCGCTGGGCGGCGCACCCGATCTGTCCGGGTTCGGGCCGTACCACACGAACGGCGTGGCCTTCGGCAGCTTCCTGTACGGCTACCTCGCCGTGCTGCTGATCTTCGCGCTGGTGCGGCGGCACTTCTCCGACGCCACGGCCCTGGCGGCGGCCCTGCTCGTGCTCGCGGCCACCTTCCACTACTGGTACATGGTCCTGCAGCCGACCTACGCCCATGCCGCGTCGGCCTTCTTCGCGGCCAGCGTGATCGTGCTCTGGGAGCGTTGGCGCGGCCAGGGCGGCGCGCTGTCGTTCCTGGCCCTGGGCCTGCTGCTGGGCCTGTCGATGTGCGTGCGCTGGCAGAACGGGGTGTTCCTGGTGCTGCCGGCTCTCGACCTGCTGCTGCGGGCGCGCAGCGAGCCGCGGCGCCTGCCCTTCTTCGGCGGCTGCCTGGGACTGCTCCTGCTGGGAACGCTGGTCGGCGCTTTCCCGCAGATGCTGGCCTGGAAAGCGATCTACGACGAGTGGATCCTCCCGTACCCGCCCCAGGGTCCCGGCTTCGTGCGCCTGCACCATCCCTGGTTCCTCGAAACCCTGTTCACCTCGCGTCATGGCCTGCTGTCCTGGACGCCAGTGTTCTGGCTGGGCTTCCTGGGCCTTTTGCCGCTCGCTCGCCGCCGGCCCGGCCTGTTCTGGCCCCTGCTGCCGCCCCTCGTGGTCATGACCTGGGTGAATATGGGCGTCGCGGACTACTGGGGCGGCCACTCGTTCTCGAACCGGCGCTTCGACAGCCTGCTGCCGATCTTCGCGCTGGGCTTCGCGGCCGCGATCGAGGTCCTGAGGCGCGTGATCCGGGAACGCCCCCGCCTGGCGCTCGGGGCGCTGGGGCTTTTGTTCGCCTGCTGGAACGTCTCGCTGGCCGAGGCGCTGCGGCGCGGCCTCGTGCCTCGCGACGACACGGTCGCCTTCTCGAGTCTGGCGCGCGCGAACGCCCAGGCCTTCTCCGACGCCGTGGGCTTCCCCACGACCTGGCCGGCGAGCTGGATCTTCGCCGTGCGCCACGACCGGCCGCCCAGCCAGTTCGACCTGCTGGTGGGCCGCTACCTCTTCCACATGCAGAACAACCTGGGCGGTGTCGTGGACCTGGGCGCCGCCGGCGACGAGGCGCTGCTGGGCGAGGGCTTCGCGGGCGTCGAGACCCATCTGGGCCACGCCGCGCGCCGGCTGCGCGGGCGCGCGCGCCTGTTCGCCACCTTGAACCACGCCGAGGACCTGGAGCTGCGCTTCCGGGTCACGGCACCCGAGGCCCGGGAGCTGCGGGTGCTGGTGAACGGCCGCGAGGTCGGCCGCTTCGCGACTGCGAGCGTCTGGAGCGAGGCGCGCCTGCGCGTGCCCGAGGCCTTCTGGCGGCGCGAGATCAACGAGGTCGCACTCGAGCCCAGCGGCGACGGCGTGCGGCTGGACCGCCTGGAGTTCGTACGCACCAGCCCGCATCCGCGCAGGTGGGCGTGACGCCCCGCGCGATCGTGATCGGCGGCGGCCCGGCGGGAATCCGCGCGGCGCAGCGGCTGCAGCGCGGCGGCGTCGCCACCACCCTGCTCGAGAGCGCGCCGGTGCTGGGCGGCCTGGCCAGCTCCTTCGACGTGCAGGGCACCACGATCGAGCGCTATTACCACTTCATCTGCCGGGGCGACGACGATCTGGTCCAGGCCCTCGACGAGATCGGCCTGGGCTCACGACTGCGCTGGAAGAGCTCGCGCATGGCGTACTTCGTGGACGGAGGCCTGTACCCGTTCCTGACGCCCCTGGAGCTCCTGCGCTTCGCGCCGCTCAGCTTCGGCGACCGGCTGCGCGCGGGCCTGGCGGTGAAATGGGCCCAGCGCCTCAAGGAGGAGGACCTGGCGCCGGAGCGCGCCACGCAGTGGCTGCGCCGGCTGTTCGGCGCCCGGGCCTACGCCGTGATCTGGGAGCCGCTGATGCGCTTCAAGTTCGCGGAGCACGCCGACGCGATCAGCGCCGCCTGGATCTGGGCGCGCATGCTGCGGCTGTCGCGCTCGCGCGCCTCGCCCTGGAAGGAAGAGCTGGGCTACATCGAAGGCGGCTCCCAGCTGGTGCTCGAGGGCCTGCGCCGCGACTTCGAGAGCCACGGCGGGCAGACCCGCATCCAGGCACCGGTCGAGCGGATCGTGTTCGAGAACGGCCGCGCCGCGGGCGTGCGGGTGGGCGGCCTGACGCTGCCGGCCGACGTGGTGGTGTCGACCATCACGCCCAGGCGCTTCCTGGACCTGGCGCCCGAGTTTCCCGACGGCCCGTACAAGGCGGGGCTGCTGGGCATCCCGGTGATCGGGATCTTCTGCCTGTTCCTGCGTCTCGAGCAGAGCGTGACGCCCTACTTCTGGGTCAACGCCAACGACCCGCGCGTGCCCTTCGCCGGCATGATCGAGTACACGAACCTCAACCCGCTGCCCGAGCTGCAAGGCGACCACGTCGTCTACGTGCCGCAGTACCTGTCCGCCGACGACCCGCGCTATGCCCAGGGCGACGACGAGGTGTTGCGCAGCTACTGCGACGCCCTGGCGCTCGTGCACCCCGGCTTCGACCGCCGCTGGGTGAAGTTCCACGCGGTGTTCCGCGACCGCTACGCCCAGCCGATCTGCCTGACCGACTACCGCGAGACGACGCCGAAGATCACGACCCCGGTGCGCAACGTGTTCGTCACCGACTCCTCCCAGCTCCACCCCCACGACCGCACCATCAGCGGGTCCATGAGCCTGGGCGTGCAGGCGGCGCGCCTGGCCCAGGCGCAGCTCGGCCCGGCGTGAAACGAGCCCTGCTGGTCCTGGCGCTGGGCCTGCCGGCCCTGCTGGCCCAGTTTTCGCGTCCCGCCCCGCGCCTGGAGTCCGACGCGGTCGAGTACTACGCCCACTTGCGCTCGCTCTACTACGACCAGGACCTCGAGTTCACGAACGAGTTCGAGCACTTCGGCATCCTGGGTCGCGGCGACAAGACGAACCTCACGGCGACCGGCCACCGGCGCACGATCTTCTCGGTGGGACCGGCCCTGCTCTGGCTGCCCTTCTACGCCGTGGGACACGGCGTCGCGCGCCTTGCAGGCGGCGCCGAAGACGGCTACTCGCCTATCCACGTGCGCGCGGTATGCCTGGGCAGCCTGTTCTACACCGTGGCCGGCCTGCTGCTCATCCACGCTCTGCTGCGGCCCGTGTACCCCGAGGCCGCGCTGCCCGCGGTGCTGCTGCTGCTGTACGCGACCATGCTGTGGTGGTACGCCACGATCGAACCGGTGATGAGCCACCCCGGCAGCTTCTTCCTCGCCGCGCTCGTGCTGTGGCTGTGGTGGCCCGAGCGCCACGCGCTCAGCCCGCGCCGCGCGCTGCTGCTGGGGCTCGTGATCGGCCTGCTCGCCACGGTGCGCTGGCAGGGCGGCGTGCTGCTGCTGTTGCCGGGCCTGAGCCTGCTCGGCGCGCTGCGGGGCGCTCCGCTCCTCACGCTTCGCTCGGGCGTCTTGATGCTCCTGGCCTTCGTGCTGGGCACGACGCCGCAACTGCTGGCCTGGAAGGCGATCTTCGGCCAGTTCCTGCTCGCCGACCCTCCCCACGGCCGCGACTTCCTGCGCCTCGACCACCCCTGGCTGCTCGAGACGTTCTTCTCGTCGCGCCACGGCCTGCTGTACTGGACGCCGATCCTGTGGGCCGGCTTCCTGGGCCTGCTGGCGTTCCCGCGCCGCGACCGCGCCACGGGCGCGATGCTGCTCGTGCCCGTGGTCGTGATCTCCTACGTCAACGCGTGCTCCGGCGACTGGTGGGCCGGTGGCAGCTTCTCCAACCGCCGCTTCGACCAGGCGCTGCCGCTGCTGGCCGTCGGTCTGGCTCACGCGCTCGCGGCGTTCATCGCCCTGACGCGCCGGCATCCCGAGCGCGTGCTGGCGGGCTTTGGAGCTCTCGTCGTGTTGTGGAACGTGCTGATGATGGCCCAGTACCGGCTGAACCGGCTGCCGCTCGACGAGACCACCTCCTTCGCCCGCGTGGCCGAGAACTCCGCCGCCCTCGTGCAGCAGACGACGGGCACGCCGCTGGCGTGGCCCGCGAACTGGCTGTTCGCGGCCCGGCACGGCCTCGGCGCGGCGCGCTACGACCTGATGGCCGGCGTGTACCTGTTCTACCGCCAGAACAACCTGGGCGGCATATTGGACCTGGGCGAGGCGCGTGCCGATCCCGCCCTGGTGGGGCCCGGGTGGGCGGCGCCGCGCAACTGCGAGAACGTGCGGTGCCGGAGCCTGGTCACCCGCGGCCGACTGTTCGCCCCGCTCGACGTGCCGGAGGCCCTGGGGATCGCCGTGCGCGCGCGCGGCCAGGGCAGCCTGAGCCTTGCCGTCAACGGCAGCGGGGTCGGCGGTTTCGTGCTCGGAGACCGGCTGGCCGAGCACCGCCTCGACGTGCCCAAGGAACGTTTCCGCCGCGAGATCAACGAGCTGACCCTGTGGAGCGACGGCAGCGCCGACGTGGACCGGGTGGTCTTCACGAGGCTGCCGTGAACCGCGCGGAGTACGCGCGCATGTTCGCGGCCGAGGACCGGCAATGGTGGTACGCCGGCATGCGCGCGATCTCCCTGGCGCTGCTCTCTGGCTCGCTGCCCGCTTCAGGAGCGGGTCGGATTCTCGACGCAGGCTGCGGCACGGGCCGGAACGTCGTGGCCCTGGCGGGCTACGGAGCGGCTTTCGGCCTGGACCTGTCCGAGGACGCGCTCGCCCTGTGCCGCAGGCGCGGGGCCCGGGCCGTGCGCGGTTCGGTCCTCGCGCTGCCGTTCCAGGACGCGCGCTTCTCGCTCGTCACGTCCTTCGACGTGCTCTATCACCGCTGGGTCGAGGACGACCGGTCGGCGGTCCGGGAACTCGCGCGGGTGCTGCGGCCCGGCGGGTTGCTGCTGGTCCGCGAGCCCGCGCTGAGGATCCTGTGGGGCGCCCACGACGCGGCCGTGCAGTCGCGGCATCGCTACACCCGCGCCGAGCTGCGGGCCCTGCTGGAGAGCCAAGGCTTCGAGCTGCTGCGCCTGAGCTACGCGAACTTCTTCCTGTTCCCACTGCTGTTCGTGCGGCGGAGCCTGGATCGGCTCACGGGGCGCCAAGGCTCCGACGTCGGCTTCCTGCCCGCTCCCCTGGAGCTCGCCTTCGGCGCCCTGTTGCGCCTCGAAGCCCGCCTGCTGCGCCACGTGTCGCTGCCCATCGGCGCCAGCGTCTTCGCCCTGGCGCGCAGGCTCTAGTTCCGCGCAGCCCCCCTGGCGCTGCGCAGCGCGAGTCTAGTCGCTCACGCGCTTAGTTCACGTAGCCGAGGGCGCGCAGGTCCTCGTTCGTCGCTGCATCCTGGACGCTGTCCTCGAACTCCGGCGGGAAACGCAGGAGCTTGCGCTCGGCGGTGCGCTGCTGCCCGCGCAGGCGCGCGGCGATCCGGGGGTAGGCGTCGTGGCGGTTGCGCAGGTCCAGCGGGTCCCGATCCAGGTGGAACAGCATCGGGCCTTCGGGCGCCCCCTCGATCAGCTTCCACTCGCCCTCGATGGTCGCGGTCAGGAAGCGCTTGCGCTCCGAGTAGGTGGCATGCCAGAGGTCCGCGAACAGGGCGCGCGGCGGCAGGCGGCGCGCGCGGCCCTCGAGGAGCGGGAGCAGGCTCAGGCCGGCGTCGGCGGGTGCCGGGGCGAGCCCCACCAGCTCGCGCAGGCTCGGCAGCACGTCCACGTGGCTGACGCGCTCGGCGACGCGTGACGGCGCGAAGCGGCCCGGCGCGTGGACCAACAGGGGCACGTTCAGCACCTCGGCGTACAGCGTGCGGGCGTGGCCGAACAGGCCGTGCTCGTGGAACTCCTCCCCGTGGTCGGCGGTCACGATCACGACCGCGCCCTCGTTCCAGCCCAGGGCCGCGGCGCTTCTCTCGATGTGGGAGTCGAGGTAGCGCAGCTCGCTGTCGTAGGCCGAGATCTCCCGCGCCAGGCCCGTGAGGCCGGGATCGAACAGGGGCGGCCGGCCCGCGTTCGGGGCGTGGACGTCCATGTAGTGGAGGTACACGAAGTCGGGGCGACCGCCGCGCATCCGTTCGCGCTGGGACAGAAGCGTGTCGCTGATCGCGTCGGCCTCGCGGCTGGGGCTCTTCGAATGGAAATGGTCGAAGCCCTGGTCGAAGCCGAGGTCCTTGGTGATGTTGGCGTTCTCGGTCACCGCCCAGGTCTCGTAGCCGGCGCGCTGCATGGCCTCGGCGAGGGTCTGCGCGCGGCGCGGGATCCGGTTGAGCCGCACCGGCGCGCCCTGCTCCTTCAGCTTCTTGACGGCCAGCCGGCCGGTGACGACGCCGTGCTGGAACGGATACAGCCCCGTGTGGAGCGAGGCCGTGGCGGGTGCCGTCCAGGGCGCAGTGGTGTACGCGTTCTCGAACACGACACCCGCCCGTGCCAGGCGCGTCAGGAACGGTGCGGTGTCCACCGGATAACCGTACGCCGGCAGGTGATCGCGGCGCAGCGTGTCGATGAGGATCAACACCACGTCGGGGCGCGGCTCGCGCCGCGGCGACCGAACGACCGCGGCCACAGCCAGGAGCGCCGCCAGGAGCGCCGCGGCACGCCGCATCAGTTCACGTAGCCCAGAGCCTTCAAGCCTTCGATCTCCTCGGCGTCGAGGTCCAGCGCGGCGGTCTCGCCGGCGTAGCTCGTGGCGCGCGCCTCACGCTCCTGGAACAGGCGCTGCAGCCGCTTTTCGAGCTCCGGCAACGCACGCGCCTGGTTGCGCTCCTCGCGCGGGTCGCTCGGCAGGTGGAACAGCAGGGCTCCCTGCGGGTCGCCGCCGATGCGCTTCCAGTCGCCGAGAAGCGTCGCGCGCAGGGCCGCCTCGCGGCCGTCCTTCCGTTCTCCGCGGCGCAGGTGGGCGAGAAGTGGCCGCGGTGGCAAGCGCGCCCGCGGGTCCTGAAGCACGGACAGCAGGCTGAAACCGGCATCGCTTCGGGCCGCCGGCAGGCCTGCGAGCGCCCGCAAGGTGGGCAGCACGTCGATCAGGCTCACGCGGTCCGGCACGCGACGCCCGCCCCCCGCACCACCCGGCAGGTACACGAGGAACGGTATGTCGAGGACCTCGGAATAGAGCGACGCACCGTGTCCGAAATGGCCGCGCTCGCCCAGTTCCTCGCCGTGGTCGGCGGTCACGATCACCACGGTGTTCTGCGCCCATTCCAGGCCCTCGAAGGCCCGGCGCAAGTGGGCGTCCACGTGGTGGATGCCGCTGTCGTAACCGGAGATCCGGCGCGCGTCGCCTTCGAGGGAGGCGTCGAAGAAGGGCGCGCGTTCGCGGTACGGGGCGTGGACGTCCATGTAGTGGAGGTACAGGAAGTACGGAGGGCGCGCCGTGATGGCCTCGGCCTGCTCGAACAAGCGTGCGCTGATGGTCTCGGCCTCCAGGTTCTTCGGGAACGCGGAGAAATTCTGGAAGCCCTGGTCGAAGCCCAGCTCCGGCGTGAGGTTGGGGTTCTCGGTGATGGCCCAGGTCGCGTAGCCCCGGCGGCGCAGCGCTTCGGGGATGGTCTCGACGGCGCGCGGCAGCTTCGGCAACCGGATCTCGACGCCCCGCAGGCGCTCCTGGCGCTTGGCCAGGGCGATGCCGCGCACGACGCCGTGCTCGAAAGGATACAGGGAGCTGAACAGGGACGCCGCAGCCGGTGGCGTCCAGGCCGAGACCGAGTGGGCGTTGTCGAACACGACGCCGCGCGCGGCCAGCGTGGACAGGAACGGTGCCGTCTGTTTCGGGTACCCGTAGAACGGCAGGTGGTCGCGGCGCAGGGTGTCGATGAGGATCAGCACCACGTTCGGGGGCGGGGGCGGGGTGTGGGACCACAGCACGGCGAGTGTCGCCGCTGCCGCGGCCAAGGCGCACAGCACGGTCTTCAGACGCACCGCCGCAGGCCTGGCTTGCGCATCGAAGCCGCCCATTATGCCAGCCGCAAAGCCCACGGTTACAATCGCCACCACGATGGCGGATCCTCGCGTCACGGCCCGCCCCAAGGAGACCCTCACCCGAGGATGAAGCGCGTCCTCGTCTGTGCCGTCCAGGCCCCGTTCGTGGTGGGCGGCGCCGAGATCCTGACCGCAGCGCTGGCCCTGAACCTGAAGCGCCGCGGCTTCGCCGTGGACGTCGCGCAGGTCCCCTTCAAGTGGTACCCGGTGTCCGAGCTGCTGCGCCAGGCCCTGGCCTGGCGCCTGCTGGACGTCACCGAGTCGAACGGCGAGGCCGTGGACCTCGTGATCCCCACGAAGTTCCCGAGCTACCTGGTGCGGCATCCGAACAAGCTGACCTGGCTCTACCACCAGCATCGCGAGGCCTACGACCTCCACGGCACCGCCTTCGGTTCCTTCAGCGGCCGGCCCGAGGACGTCGCCGTGCGCGAGGCCATCCAGGCCATGGACACGAAGGCCCTCTCGGAGAGCCGGCGGATCTTCACGATCTCGAAGAACGTGGCCCGGCGGCTGCAGCACTGGAACGGCCTCGAAGCCGAAGCGCTCTACCCGCCACCGCAGCACCAGGGCCTGTACCGCTCGGACGCTTGCGGCGACTACCTGTTCTATGCCGGGCGCCTCGATCGCCTGAAGCGCGTCGACCTGCTGATCGACGCGCTGGCGCAGGCCGACGACCGCGTGCGGCTCAAGATCGCGGGCCAGGGCCCGCTCGAGTCCGAGCTCAAGAAGCAGGTCGCGCGCCTCGGTCTTCAGAACCGGGTGGAGCTGCTCGGCTTCGTGTCGAGCCAGGACCTGCTGGCCTTGTACGCCGGCTGCCGCGCCGCGGCCTACGCGCCGCTCAACGAGGACTACGGCTACGTGACGGTGGAGGCGTTCCTGTCGAAGAAGCCGGTGCTGACCTGTGCCGACGCCGGCGGCGTCCTGGAGTTCGTGGAGGACGGCCGCAGCGGCGTCGTGACGGCGGCCAACGCCGAGGATCTGGGCCGGGGCATGCGCCGGCTGTACGACGCCGGCGACAGCGCGCTCCGGGACATGGGCGAGGCTGGCTTTCTTACGGTCAAGGACATCAGCTGGGACCACGTCCTCGACCGGCTCACGGAAAGCCTGCGGTGAAGCGCCTTCGCGTCGCCGTGTGGAGCCCGCAGCCGCCGTCGGATTCGGGCATCGCCGACTATGCCGCGGAGCAGCTAGGGACGCTTCGCGAGCGCTTCGAGCTCGGCGTCGTCGACGTCGAGCCCAAGGGCGCGCGACCCGAGGCCGACCTCGACTTCTACCACGTCGGCAACTCCCCCGCGCACGGCTTCGTGTACCGGGCGGCGCTCCTGCGCCCGGGTGTCGTGTTGCTCCACGACTTCGGTCTCCACGACCTGGTGCTAGCCCTTACCGTCGCGCGCGGCGAGCGCCGCGACTACCTGCGCGAGATGCGCCGTGCCTACGGCGAGCGCGGATCGTTCCTGGGCCGGCAGATCGCCCGCGGCCTCGGCGGCGCCCTGTGGCCAGCGCTGTTGCCGCTCTGCGAACGGCTGCTGCGCCGGAGCCTCGGCGTCGTGGGGCTCACGCGCCAGGTCGCCGAGCGGGTAGGGCGCCTGCTGCCGGGACGGCCCCTGTTGCAGCTGCCGCACCACCTGGCGCTTCCCCTCGAGCCTTGGCCCACGCGGAGGGAGGCCCGACGCGCCCTGGGCCTGGCGCAGGATGCGATCCTGCTGACGGCGCCGGGCTTGGCCAGCGCGGCCAAGCGCATCGATCTCCTGGCGCGCGTGGTGGCGCGCCTGAGGGAGCGGCATCCGGCCTTGCGCCTGGTGGTGGCCGGCGGCGTCGATCCCGGGTTCGACCTCGCGGGCGCCGTGGCGAGCGGCGGCCCGGATGCGGTGCTGATGACCGGCCGCCTGGGCCAGGACGATTTCCTACGCCATCTGGCCGCGGCCGACCTGGTGGCGGCCCTGCGCTTCCCGAGTCGCGGCGAGATCTCGGGCGCGCTCGTACGCGCCCTCGGCGCGGGACGTCCGGCCCTCGTGACTGCGGGGACGCCGGCCGCCCAGGAGTTCCCCGGGGACGTCGTGGTGCCGGTCTCCTGCGACCGTCACGAGGAGGCCGAGCTGCTGGCCCTTGTCGACCGGCTAGTGGCCGACCGCGGCCTGCGCGAGGCGATGGGCGCGCGCGCCGCCGCCTTCGTCGCCGAGCGGCACGCGCTGGTCCCCGTCACGCAGCGCCTGGCGGACTTCCTGGACGAGGTCGCCGCGGCGCGGCCCGTGCTGGAAGGGCGGGTGGCTCCGGAGGAGCCGGGGCCGCTCGGGGACCTGATGGGTGAGCTCGACTTCGCCGCGCGCGAGCTGGACCTGCCCGCGCCGCCCGACGGGACGCGCGCGCTGATCGCCGGGCTGGTCGCGGGCCCCGGATGAACCCGCTGCTCTCGGTCGTGATCCCGGCCTACAACGAGGAACGCCGCCTGCCGCGGAGCCTCGACGGCATCCGCGAGTTCCTGAGCGGCCGCGGCACCCGCTTCGAGATCGTGGTGGTGGACGACGGGTCGCGGGACCGCACCGTGGCCGAGGCCGAAGCGCGGGGCGGCAGCGAAACACGCGTGCTGCGCGGCGATCGCAATCGCGGCAAGGGCCACGCCGTGCGCGTCGGGATGCTGGCCGCGCTGGGTGAGCTGCGGCTGATGACCGACGCCGACCTTTCGACGCCCATCGACGAGCTGGCGAAGCTGGAGGCGGCGCTTGGGGAGGGGGCCGACGTGGCGGTCGGATCGCGAGCCGTGCCGGGGGCCCGGATCGAGGTGCGCCAGAGCGCGCTCAGGGAGAGCGCGGGGCGCACCTTCAATCGCATGGTGCGGCTGCTGCTGCTGCCCGAGGTCCACGACACCCAGTGCGGGTTCAAGCTGTGGACCGCCCGCGCCGCGCAGCTCGCTTTCGCGCCCCTGCGCCTCGACGGCTTCAGCTTCGACGTCGAGTCGCTGTACGTAGCCGAGCGGCTTGGCCTGCGCATCGCGGAGGTGCCGGTCGTCTGGCGCAACGACGCGGCCACGCGGGTCAGCGGCCTCTCGGGCGCCGCCGCCTTCGCCGATCTGTTGCGCATCCGCTGGAACGCCGCGCGCGGGCGCTACGGCGCGGGGTTGTAGCGGATAGTCGCCGCCGCGCGCAGCTCCTCGAGCCAGGCCTCGATCTGGGCGTCCAGAAGGTCGCCTCGGAATCGAAACCCGACGTACTTCAGGACCACCGCTTCGTGCCGGGCCACGGCGCACAGCCCGCCGTGATCCAGTATCTGCGGGGCCTTGCGTTTGAGGTCGGCGCAGGCGGCCTCGGCTTCGTCCGGCGCCAGGGCGGCTTGGGGCAGGCGCGCCGCCTCGCGCTGCATCAGGCGCGCAGCGATCGCCGCCTCCAGGGCAGCCGCCCGCTCGAGACCCTTCAGGCTGGCCAGAAGCCGCACCTCGGAGAGCAGGATCGGATGGCCGTCGACGTCGGCCAGGATGCGTTCGAGGGGTTCCGCCGCTTCTTCCGCCGTCGCGGGCAGCGCCAACAACAGGGCCAGGACGAGGCCCCTAGAACGCATGGCCCACCGTGAGATGCAGGCGCGACGGCGATTCGTCCCCGCGCCGGTCGAGCTTGTAGGCCCAGTCGAGCCGCAGCGGCCCGAAGGCGCTCTTGTAGCGCAGGCCCGCGCCGGCGGTCTTGCGGATGTCCCCGAGGTCGATGTCCGAGGCGAAGGGGTAGACGTTGCCCAGGTCGGAGAACAGCGCCAGCGAGAAGCGGCGGGAGGCGTCGAAGCGCAGCTCCAGGCTGCCGAGCAGGAGGCCGTTGCCTCCTTCCTCCAGCACGCCGTCGGTCGGGAAGCCGCGGAAGCTGAAGTCGCCCCCTGCGAAGAAGCGCTCCGGCAGGGGCAGGCGCGTCTTCACCTCGAAGCCGTAGCTGCTGGCGAGGCCGAGGCGCGCCGACGCCGCCAGCAGGGTGCGCGGCAGCACGCGCCTGTAGCTCGCGGCCTGCAGATAGCCCTTCACGAAAGGATCGCCGCCCAGGGCGCGTATCGAGAGCTGCACGTCCACGGCGACGAAAGCGCCGCGGCGCGGGTCCAGGGGATCGTCCCGCGAATCCTCCAGCAGCGAGAAGGACGGGCCGGAAATCGTGGCGTCGTGGAACTGCCGGTCCACGACGTCCTCGGGCACGCTGACGTTGAAGGTGTCGGTCTTCTGGTAGGTGGCGCGGACGATCAGGGTGCGCCCCGGTTTCAGGTTGATCAGGGTCTGTACGAGCCCCCCGCCGCGCACGTAGTCGAAGCCTTCGCGGTCCTCCTCCTCCCGGAAGCCGGTGACGAACAGCTCGAGCTTGCGCCCCAAGAGCCGCGGCTCCCTGAAGGTCAGCAGGAAACGGCTGGACACGAAGCTGCCGCGGGCGAAGGCCGTGAGGCTGCGGTCCATGCCGAACAGGTTGCGCCGCGTGACCTCCAGGCTGGCGCGCAGGCGGTCACGGTCGCCGTAGCCGATGCCGTAGCCAATGGTGGTGGGCCGAGCTTCCTGGACGTCGGCGACCAGGCTGCGGCGCTGCGGCTCGTCGGAGTCGAGCTCGACCAGGCTGGCGCGCTCGAAGATCGTCAGGCCCCCCAGCCGGCGCTGGCTCTCCAGCAGGTCGGCGAGCCCCAGGGGCTGGCCCTCCTTCAAAAGGAGCTCGCGGCGCACCACCACCTCGCGGGTGCGCTGGACGCCGCGCACCACGATGCGATCGACGTCGCTGCGGCCTCCAGGGCTCGCGCGCAGCGTGACCCGCGCCTGCTCGCGCGAATCGTCGAAGGCGACCTCGGGGGCCACCTCGACCTCCAAGTGGCCCGCGTTGCGCCAGAGTGCCAACAGGGCACGCCGGTCGAGCGCCAGGTCGCTCACCCGGTACGCCTCGCCCACGCGCGTGCGCAGCTCGCGGGGCGAGGCGCTCTTCGGCGTCTCGATGTCGCCCTCCACCAAGACCGCGAACTCGGCCACGCGGGCCTGCGGCCCAGGCTCGGCGCGGAAGATCACAGGGACGCTGCCGCCCCGCTCGGACAGCTCCGCCTCGACGCGGGCCTCGAAGAAGCCCCGCTCCTCCAGCACCCGGATGAGCGTCCGGGTGTCCAGGTCGAGGTGGGCATCGCGGACTGGCGCGCCCTCGCGGGTCAAGAGGCGCAGCGCGAGCGCCGGGTCCGCCCCCACGATCGTGACCTCTCCGGCGATCCAGGCGGGGCCAGGGGTCACCTCGTAGACCAGCCGCTCGCCGCCGGGCAGCGGTTCCAGCAAGTGGCTGGCCGTGGCGTTTCTATGGCCGCGCTCCAGGAGCGCCTCCTCCAGGCGCTCGGCGCCGGCCTCACGGGCGTCCAGGCTCACGCCGCCCTCGCGCAGGATCTTCTCCACCTGGCGGCGCACGCGGGCGGCGGGGGCCTGGCCGCGGAACTCCACGCGCACGAAGGGGCCCGCGCTGACAACGAAGCGCAATTCGACCCGGGCCGAAGCGGGATCGTAGGCCTCCTCGACCTCGACGCGGGCGCGCCAGCGCCCGCCGTCCACGAGCGCCGCGCGCATGCGCTCGGCGGCCTCTTGGGCGCGCTCCCGCTCGAAGACCTCGCCGCGGCGCGGGCGCATCAAGGGCAGCAGCAGAAAGTCGGTCCCGGCCGGCGCGTCCTGCAGGGTGGTCTCCGACACGCGCACGCGCGGACCCGCCGCCACGGCGAACACGGCGTCGGCGCCGTCCGCTCGCGGTTCGGCCCGCGCCGTGACCCGCGCTTCGAGATAGCCGCGGCGCACGAGCCACAGGGCCGCCTGGCTGGCCGCCGCGTCGAGGCGCGCGGGCCACAGCGGCTCGCCCTTTTGCAGGCGCGCCGCGCGGCGCGCGTCGGCGGCGCCCAGCACGCGGTCGCCCTCGAGGCGCACGCCGAGCAGGCGCGGGGCGGGCCTGGGGCGCAGCCACAGGTGCACGCCGCCGGCCTCCTCCCGCGCGTCCACCACCACGTCCGCGAACTCCCCCGTCGCGTACAGGCGCCGCACGGCGGCGCGCAGCGCTTCGGGGCGCAGCGTGTCGCCCGGTGCTATCTCGACGTAGCGCGAAAGCCGCTCGCGCTCTGCCTCGGGCACGTCGAGGCGCACCGAGAGCACGGCGGGCCCGGCGGCGATGAGCAGGGCGAGGATCACCGCGACTGGCGCAGGCGCAGGTCCAGGCCGACGCCGCCCGGCACCGCCTGGGTGAGCAGGATCGAGAGCCGGTCCGACAGCGTGTACTCGATCGAGAGCAGGCGCTCGTCGGTGCCGCGCAGATCCACCGAGTAGAGCACCGACACATCCTGCACGCGCTTGCCCAGCGTCAGGCGCGCCGTGGGGTCGGAGATGCCGGCCCGCACCAGGGACGGGTCGATCGAGAAACGCGACAGGCCCAGCAGCTTCTCGGCGCCGCGCTCCAGTCCCACTTCTTCGGCGATGCGCCCGGCCGCCAGGCTGGCCGCGCCGCTGGCGGCGAGGCGCGAGGTGTCGAGCTGGGAACCCTGGAGGCTCGCCACCGCGCTCTCGTCGGCCCCGGCCAGCAGGTTCAGGATCTGCACCGCCGACAGCGGCGGGTCGGAGGTCAGTGTCGGGAAGACGCGCTCCAGCGTGCCGTTCATCTTGAGGGTCACGCGGTAGCTGCGCACGCGGGCCTCGGCTTCGAGGTTGAAGACCGGGTCGATGGACTGGGGGTTCGTGAAGTCCACGGTGCCGCGGCGGATGACGTACGTCGTGCCCTGGAAGTACACGCGGCCCCGGTCGATCTCGGCGCGGCCCAGGAGCACCGGTTGCTCGTAGCTGCCGACCAGGCGCAGCTCGGCGCTGAGGTCGAGGCTGGCCAGGTTGTTGTCCACGCTGAGCGTGCCGGGCGCCGTGACCCGCAGGTCGTAGCGCAGGCCACTGCGCAGCGGCAAGGACACCTCCCGCGGCGTGGCCGCGGCCAGCAGCTCCGAGGCCACGTCGTAGCGGCGGGTCCAGCGCGCCTGGCGGACGTCGATCTGGCCGGCGAGCCACTGGGACTGGGCATCGCCGTAGAAACGCACGTCGCCGTCGAAGACCGCGCGCAACCCGTCGGGATAGCGCAGGCCCAGACCGTTGCCCGAGGCGCGGATCTCGAAGGTGCGCAGCCGGCCTTCGGCGTAGGCGAGGCGTCCCCCGAGGCCCAGCTGCCCCCCGCCGAAGCTGCCCCGGACGTCCTCGAGCACGGCGGCGTCCTGGTCGAAGACGAGTGCCCCCGTCACGGCGTCGATGCCCTGGGGAATGCCGCGCACGCGCAGGCCCGCGTTCTCGACCTGCAGCCGGCCGCTCACGCGCGGCGCGGCGCGGCTGCCCGACAAGCCCAGGTTGAGCCGCGCGGCGCCGCGACCCCGTACCCGACGCGTCACGGCCGACAGCGCCTGCAAGTCGGCGTCGCCCGTGACTTGGAGGCCGAGGGGCGAGTCGGGCAGGAGGCCCAGGATCCCGGTGACGCCGAGACGCGTGCCTTCACCCACTAGCAGCAGCTCCGACAGCTCGGCGCGGCCGTCCTGGATGCGCACCAGCAACGGCTCCGCGTTCTTCACGGGATAGTCGGGCAGCGGCAGCTCCAGCTGCGTCACCAGCACTTCGGCGCGCAGCTCGGCGGGGCGCAAGAGCGGCCCCGTCACGCGTGCCGCGGCGCTCATCACGATCGCGGCGGCGGCAGGCAGGCCGGGCGCCGACAGGCGCAGGTATGGGTCGACGCTGGTGTCGCGGGCCTCGACGCTCAGGGACGCCGCGTGGGGTGGCGCCACCTCGACGTCGCCCGAGGCGCGCAGGTCGAGGCGTGGCGAGGCGAGGCTGGTCTCGATCGCGAGGCGGCCGTCGCCCTCGCCCCGGGCTCGAAACTCCAGGGCACCCAGGCCCTCGTCGCCGAGGAACAGGCGCTTGGAGCCAAGCCGCAGCTCGCAGCGCGGTCGCTCCAGCACACCCTGCAGTCGCAGCTCGCCCGAGACGCGGCCTCCCAGGCGTGCCTCGCCGGCCAGCGGCGGCAGGAGCTCGTCGATCGCGACGTCCTCCGCCTCGGCCAGGCCGTCGTAGCGGCCGCCCGTGCCTAGGCTGCCGCGGAAGCGCACGGCGCCGTTGCCGACGCGGGCGCGGCCGAACTCCACCTGCGTCTGCGCACCTTGCAGCTGCGTGCGCAGCTCCAGGTCCGCGAACGGCACGCCGTAGAAGCGGCCGCTCGGCGCCGTGAGGCGCGCGCTGCCGAAGGGCGCGCTACGCCGGCCTTCGACCTCCAGCTGTCCCGACAGCGGGGCGTCGAGGTCCAACTCCAGGGCCAGGGCCCGGACGAGGTCGCTGGCAGGCCAGTGCTCGAGGCGCAGCTGGGCCTGGATGCCGTCGCGTCCCTGGAGCGCACCGGTTTCGGTCCGGCCGTCGAGCCACAGCTGGCCCTGGTCCTTGCGCAGCACCAGGGAGTGGGAGCGCAGCTCCTCGGCGTCCAGGCTGCCGGTCCACTCGGCACGGCCCCAGTCCACGTCCAGGTAGCGCACGGCGTCGCCCGAGAAGCGGCCTTCGAAGAGCGGATCGCCGAGACGGCCGCGCCAACGGCCCTGGAAGCGGCCGCTGCCTGCGATGCCCGAGGGCGCGGCGGCCGGGTTGCCCAGGGCGCGGCGCAGGCCCGCGAGCAGGCGGTCGGCGGCCTGCATGTCGCCGCTCTCGGCATCGAGCGCGAGGTCGGTACGATCGTCGGGCAGCACGCTGCCATGCAGGCGCGCCTGCACGAACGGCGTGCGCAGGTCCGCGCTCTCCACGGTCTGCTTTCCGTTCACGGCGCTCCACACGAAGCGCCCCTGGAGCGGCGCGCGACCCTGCGCGCGCTCCCGAAGCTCCAGGCGCATGCGGCCGCTGGCAAGGCGCGGCCGCCCGCGAGGCCAGGTGAGTTCGAGCTGGCCCGTGGCCGCGGAGCCGACGTCGAGCGGGCCGTAGTCGAACAGCGTGCGCAGCACGCCCTCCAGGTCCATGCCGTCGAGCTCGCCCTCCACCCGGACCGGCCCCTGCCCGGCCGCCACGTCCACGTCGAAGCGCCCGCGCCCGCCGAAGACCTCGGCTCGCAGCTCGCGGATGCGCACGCCGCGAGCGTCCTTCTCGACCTTCGCGTGAAAGGCCGGCACGGGGGCGTCGTCGAAGGACCCGGCCCGCCCGCTGAGCTCCCCCTTCACGCGGAGCTGGCTGCGGTCGATCACGACCTGGCCTTCGAAGCGACTCTGGCCGCGCAGCGCCAGGCCCGTGTGCACGACGTGACGGTCCAGCACCTCCAGGTCCACGCGACCTGTCATGCGCAGGTCGAGGGCCGGGTCGCCGCGCAGGCGCACGTGGCCGTGGTAGGCCAGGTCGGTGTTGTGGGCGCGCAGGTGGGCGTCCTTGACCTCGATCTCGGTGCCGTCCACCTCGACCTCGAGGTCGGTGCCGACCGGCAGTTCGGGAAGGTCGCCCAGGCGCAGCTGTCCGGGGGCGAAGGAGATGCGGCCGGCCATGATCCCCGCCCGGCGCGCGAGCAAGCGGCCTCCGAAGTCGGGCAGGTCGGCGGACAGGGGCACCCGCTGGTGGTTCAGCTGCAAGGCGCCGTCCTTGATCTGCAGACGGCGCACCCGGACGTCGATGCCGGCGCCCGATCCGGCCGGCGGACGCGGAATGTCGTCGCCGCCCTGCGCCCAGGCGTTGACGCGCAGCAGCGGCCGCGTCAACTCGACCCGGGACAGCACCACGCGCCCGTCGAGCCTCGGCGTCAGGCTCGGGGCCACCACGATGCGCTCCACCTCGAGCAACGGCAGGGAGCCGGGGCTCGGGCCCGACACGCGCAGGCCCTCGATCTCGGCTTCGAGCGGGAACACCCGGTAGCGCACGGCGCCCACCGAAGCCGCGCGGCCGAGGCTGCGCTCGAGGCCCGCCTCGATCCAGGTCTTCGACCATGCCGGCAGGCGCCAGGCCGCGTAGGCCAGGCCCAAAAGCAGCAGGAGCGGGAGCGTGCGCTTGCGGATCGGGCGGCTGCCCATGCCGGCGCCCTTAGGTCACGACCGCCAGGAGCGCCCCGTTCTCCACGGTCTGGCCCTCGCGGACCGCCACCTGCTCCACGACGCCGCCGCGGGGCGCGCGCAACTCGTTCTCCATCTTCATGGCTTCCATCACCACCAGGCCCTGGCCCGCGGGTACCTCCTGGCCCGGCGCCACCAGCACGCGGACGATCTTCCCCGGCATGGGCGCCACGACCCGCGCGGGGCCCGCGGCCTTCTTGGCTCCGAGGGCGGCGCCTCGGGCCGCCTCGCCGAGCTCGACCTCGAGGGTGTCCGCCGGGAGGTGCACGATGCAAGCGCCCGCGCGAGGCTCGAGCCCCGCCTCGTAGCTCTTGCCGTCGACGAGCAGGCTCACGAAATCCCGCCCGGTCTCCCGGTAGTCCACTTCGAACGCCTTGCCGTCGATCAGGACAGCGTAAAGGCCGCCCCGCTCGGTCACCTCGACTCGCAGCGTGCGCCCCAGGACCGCGGCGTCGAAGATCACGAAAAGCTCTCCGGCGCGCGCCAGCCCCGACCACGCCAGCCCGGGGCGCCTTGCGGGGCCGCTGCGCCGAAGGCCGCGCGACGCGCGCGGCGCTCGCGATAGGCGTGGATCGCCGCGGCGGCCACGGCCACTTCGACCGGCGCATCGCGGGTCTCCTCCTGCCGGGCGAACGCGACGTCGACGAAAGACGTGTCGAAGTCGCCGGCCAGGAAGTCGGGGTGGCGCAGCACGCGCTCGAAGAACGGCAAGGTGGTCTGGATGCCGAGCACCTTGTACTCGGAGACGGCGCGGCGCATGCGGGCCACGGCCTCGTCGCGGGTCGCTCCCCACACCACGAGCTTCGAGATCAGCGGGTCGTAGTGGATGGGCACGTCGTAGCCTTCGTAGACGCCCGAGTCGTCCCGCACGCCGGGCCCGCCGGGCACGCGCAGCGCCAGGATCCTGCCCGGCGACGGCAGGAAGCCGCGGGAGGGATCCTCGGCGTACACGCGGCACTCGATGGCATGGCCGTTCTGGCGGAGGTCCTGCTGGCGCAGCGGCAGCGCTTCGCCCTGTGCGACCAGGATCTGCAGCTTCACGAGGTCCTGGCTCGTCACCAGCTCGGTGACCGGGTGCTCTACCTGCAGCCGCGTGTTCATCTCGAGAAAGTAGGGCTGGCGGTCCTGGTCCACCAGGAACTCGAGCGTGCCGGCGTTCACGTAGCGGGCCCGCTTCACCAGGGCCACACTCAACGCGCCCATGCGCTGCCGCAGCTCGGGGCTGACGAAGGGCGACGGGCTTTCCTCGATGACCTTCTGGTGACGCCGTTGGATCGTGCACTCGCGCTCGAACAGGTGCAGCGCGTTGCCATGGCTGTCGGCGATCACCTGGATCTCGATGTGGCGCGGGCGCAGGATCGCCTTCTCGACGTAGACGCTGTCGTCGCCGAAGGCGCTCTTCGCCTCGCTGCGGGCCCGGGCCAGCGCCTGCTCCAGAGAAGCCGCGTCGGACACGCGGCGCAGGCCCTTGCCGCCGCCGCCCGCGGCGGCTTTCAGCATCACCGGGAAGCCGATGCGCGCGGCTTCGTGGCGGATCTCGCCCAGGTCCGAAACCGGATGCAGCGTGCCGGGCACGACGGGCACACCGGCCTCCACGGCCAGGCGCCGGGCGGAGGTCTTCTCGCCCATGAGCGCGATGGTCGCGCTGCTCGGGCCGATGAAGACGAGCCCCGCGTCTTCGCAGGCCCGGGCGAAGGCGGCGTTCTCGGCCAGGAAACCGTAGCCGGGATGCACGGCGTCGGCGCCGCTGCGGCGAGCCGCGTCGAGGATGCGCTCGATCGACAGGTAGCTCTGCCGGGACGGCGCGGGCCCGATCGCGTAGGCCTCGTCGGCCCGGCGCACGTGGAGGGCCAGGCGGTCCGCCTCGGAAAACACCGCCACGCTAGAGATGCCCAGCTCCCGGCAGGCCCGGATCACGCGCACCGCGATCTCGCCGCGGTTGGCGACCAGCACCTTGCGCAGGGGCTTCACAGCGGGATGTTCCCGTGCTTCCTGGGGGGGTTCTTGTCGCGCTTGCTGCGGGTCATCTCGAGAGCCGCGATCAGCCGGCGCCGGGTGTCGCGCGGTTCGATGATCTCGTCGATGAAGCCGCGGTCGGCCGCGACGTAGGGGTTCGCGAACTTGTCCCGGAACTCGCGGGCTTTTTGGGCCCGCAGCGCTTCGGGGTCCTCCGCCTTCTGCAGCTCCTTGCGGTACAGGATGCTGACCGCACCCTCGGGGCCCATCACCGCAATCTCGGCGCTGGGGTAGGCGAAGTTCATGTCGGCGCGGATGTGCTTGCTGGCCATCACGCAGTAGGCGCCGCCGTAGGCCTTGCGCGTGATCAGGGTGATCTTGGGCACGGTGGCCTCGGCGAAGGCGTACAGCAGCTTGGCGCCGTGGCGGATGATGCCGCCCCACTCCTGGGCTGTACCGGGCAGGAACCCGGGCACGTCCTCCAGGGTCAGGAGCGGGATGTTGAAGGCGTCGCAGAAGCGCACGAAGCGCGCGCCCTTCACGGCGCTGTCGATGTCGAGGCAGCCCGCCAGCACCGCGGGCTGGTTGGCCACGATGCCGACGCTGCGGCCTCCCATGCGGGCGAAGCCCACCACGATGTTGGGCGCGTAGTGCTCGTGGACCTCGAGGAAGTTGCGGTCGTCCACGATTGCCTGGATCAGGCGCTTCATGTCGTAGGGCTTGGCGGGATCGGCCGGGATCAAGTCGTCGAGCTCGCCGTCGGCGCGATCCGGCGGGTCGTCGCTGCGCACGAGCGGGGGCTCCTCCATGTTGTTGGAAGGCATGTAGGACAGCAACTCGCGGATCCGGCGCAGGCAGTCGCGGTCGTCGTCCACGGCGAAGTGCGCCACCCCCGACTTCACGTTGTGGGTCAGGCTGCCCCCCAGCTCCTCCTTCGTGACTTCCTCGTGGGTCACGGTCTTGATCACGTCGGGACCCGTCACGAACATGTAGGCGGTGTCCTTGACCATCAGGTTGAAGTCGGTGATGGCGGGCGAGTAGACGGCGCCGCCCGCGCAGGGGCCGAGGATGGCCGAGATCTGGGGCACCACCCCCGAAGCCAGCACGTTGCGCAGGAAGATGTCGGCGTAGCCGCCCAGGGACGCGACACCCTCCTGGATGCGCGCGCCCCCCGAGTCGTTGAGCCCGACGATCGGCGCGCCCATCTTCATCGCCAGGTCCATCACCTTGCAGATCTTCTGCGCGTTGGTCTCGGAGAGGCTGCCGCCGAACACCGTGAAGTCCTGGGCGAACACGTAGACCAGGCGCCCGTCGATGCGACCGAAGCCCGAGACGACACCGTCGCCCGGGATCTTCTGTTCCGCCATGCCGAAGTCGAGGCAGCGGTGCTCCACGAGCTTGTCGAGCTCCTCGAAGCTGCCCTCGTCGAGCAGCAGCTCGACGCGCTCGCGGGCCGTGAGCTTGCCTTCCGCGTGCTGCTTTTCCCGACGCTGCTGCCCGCCACCCTCCTCGGCGCGGAGCACCTTCTCGCGGAGCAGGGCGGTGCGGTCGCTCACCCTGGTCTCTAGTGGGCGCAACCGCAGCCGCCGCCACAGCAGCCCCCGCCGCCGGAGCGCGGGGCGGTGGCCGCGCCGGCCAGGGCGAAGCTGGAGAGCAGCTTCTCGACGCTGTGGCCGTCGCACTTGGGGCAGGCGACCTCGGCACCGAAGGCCTGCACGTACCTCTCGAAGCGCTCCTCGCAGTCGCGGCACAGGTACTCGTAGAGCGGCATCAGCGCGCGGCCTTCTGGCCCATCTCCTTCTTCGCCTTCTCCCAGTCCTCGAGGAAGCGCTTGAGGCCGATGTCGGTCAGCGGGTGCTTCAGGAGTTGACGTAACACGCTCATGGGCATGGTGCCGATGTGGGCTCCGCAGCGGGCGGCTTCGACCACGTGCATCGGGTGGCGCAGCGACGCCGCCAGCACCTGGCACTCGTAGTCGTAGTTCTCGAAAATCTGCACGATGTCGCGCACCAGCTCCATGCCGGGCGTCGCGATGTCGTCGAGGCGGCCCACGAAGGGCGACACGAAGCGCGCGCCGGCCTTGGCGGCGAGCAGCGCCTGGGTGGGCGAGAAGATCAGGGTCATGTTGACCCGGGTCCCCTCCCCCGCCAGGACCTTGGTCGCCTTCAGCCCGTCCAGGGTGCAGGGGCACTTGACCACGATGTTCTTGTGGAGCCGGGCCCAGTGGCGGCCCTCGCGCAGCATGCCCTCCACGTCGGTGGCCACCACCTCCGCCGAGATCGGGCCGTCCACGGTCTTGCTGATCTCGAGCAGGATGTCCTCGGGGTCGCCCTGTTCCTTCGCCAGCAGGCTGGGGTTGGTGGTGACGCCGTCCACCACACCCATGGCGGCACCCTCGCGGATTTCGTCGAGGCTCGCGGTGTCCAGGAAAATCTTCATCGTCCTCTCCTCATGCGACCGGGTTGCGCAGCACGCCGATCCCTTCGACCTCGACCTCGACCGTGTCGCCCGGCAGGAGGGGGCCGATCCCGGCGGGCGTTCCCGTGGAGATGATATCCCCGGGCAGCAGCGTCATCACCCGCGAGACGAACCAGAGCAGGTAGGCGGGGTCGAAGATCAGCTCGGCGGTGGTGCTGCTCTGGCGCACGGAGCCGTTCACGCGGCCCTCGACGCGCAGCTTCGCCAGGTCGAGGCCCGCGGCGATGCAGGGGCCCAGCGGGCAGAACGTGTCAAAGCCCTTGGCGCGCGTGAACTGGACGTCCCGGTCCTGCAGCTCGCGGGCCGTGACGTCGTTCACGCATACGGCGCCCAGGATCGCGCCTTGGGCCGCCTCGGGCCCGGCCAGGTCCTTGACCCGGCGGCCCACGACGATCCCCAGCTCGGCCTCGTGATCGACGCGGCCGGCCCAGGCTGGGATGCGTATCGTCTCGCCCGGTCCGATCACGGATGTTGGGGGTTTGAGGAATATGAGCGGCTCCTTCGGGATGGGCTTGCCGCGCTCCGCGGCGTGGTCGCGGTAGTTCAGGCCGATGGCGACGATCTTGCTCGGTTCCACGGGAGCCAGCAGCGCGGCCGCTTCGAGCGGCTGCGTTTCGCTCGTTTCCTCCAGGCCCAGGAAGGGATCGCCCCGCAGCAGGCGCAGGAACTCTCCGTCCTGCCTGGCCCAGCAGGCTGCGCTTCCGCGGCGCAGGCGGAACAGCTTCACCGGCGTCCCTCGACGCTCATCGAGGGCGGGCTCTCGTTGCCCGCCGCGTCGAGCGCGGTCACATAGTATGCGGCGCGCTGGCCGGCCGTGGTCTCGATGTCCACCACGCTGGTCTGGGGCGGCTTCACTTCGAAGAGCCGGACGGGCGCGCCGCCCCGCAACTGGCGGTAGACGCGGTACGCCACGAGGTCGGGCTCGGCCGACGGGCTCCAGGAGATCTCCAGGCCTTCCGCGTTGGCCAGTGTCGCGACGCCGGTGGGCGCCGCCGGGGCGTTCTTGTCTTCCACCTGGACGCACGCCTCGTTGGAGGCCTCGCTTTCGATCAGCGGGTCGCCCGAGACGACCGTGCGCACCTGGTAGCAGACCTGCGTCCCCAGCGGCGCCTCCGCGTCGACGTGGGTGGCCTGGCTGAACAGCTCCTCGCGCAGCGGCGCTCCGAAGCTGCCGGGTTCGCTGCGGCGGTAGATCCGGAAGCCCGAGGCGCGCGGTTCGGGCGGTGTCGGCGCCTCCGGGGGCGCGGCATCCTCGGCGACCTCCGGCTCGACGGCTTGGCCGGTCGCTGCCGCAGCGGCCTCGGGCTCCGGCACCGCCTTGTGTGCGGGCGATTCCGCCGCGGCCGGTCCAACGGGACTCGTGAAGCCTGGGCCTTTTCCCTTCGCGCCTTTCGGGATCGGTGAGGGCTTGGGCGGCTCGATCCAGTCCGGCATGGGTTCGGGTGCCATGAAGGCCAGGTGCACACCGTCGGCCTGCATGTCCGCCAAGAGTTCGCGAGGCGCGGGAACGGGAGCGGCCACCTTCAGCGTGCGGGGCGGCGACTGTGTCGAGGCTCGGCCGTTGCTGCGAGCGATCACCGCCACGCGCAGCAGGGTGCCGGGTGCCGGCAAGGGCTGCGTGACGACCACGCGCTCCCCCGGCGCGGCCTTCTGCTCGCTCGAGCTCGCGAGCTTGGCGAAGTCACCATCCCCGACGGCTTGCAACAGCTCCAGGGTCACCACACCGAGCCTTTCGCCCTCGGTGGTGGCGCGGGGCGCCTGGACCCGGATCTCCAGCTCCTCTCCGCGTTGGGCCAGGGCGATCTCGGTCACGGCCTGGGGGGTACGGCGCAGCGGCGGCAAGGGGTCACCCCGTTTGCCGCAGGCGGCGAGCGCCAGGCCGGAGGCGGCGAGGGCCAGCGTCGTCGTCAGCAATGGGAGTGGGCGCATGGCCTTCGGCGCAAGCGGCGCGCGGCGTAGTATAGCGTTCGTGACCTTGCGCGGACTGTGCTGGGTGTCGGGGATCTACGACCTGCTGCTCGCGGTGCCGATGCTGCTGGCGCCCGTCCTGACGGCGCGGTTGTTCGGCGCGCCGGATCCGCTGCCCGTCGTCAATGCCCAGATCAACGGCGTGTTCGCCTTGAGCCTTGGTGTCGGCTACTTCTGGGCGATGGGCGACGTCGAGGCGCGCCGCGGCTACCTCTGGGTGGCGGGTGTGCTGGCCAAGGCCCTGGGCGCCTCGGTCTTCGTGCTCGACCACTTCTTGCGCGGCTCGCCCGCCAGCTTTCTGGTGTTCGCGGCCTGCGACTCTGGCCTGGCGCTTCTGACCTTCGTGCTGTTGCGGCGCCGCGCGTCCTAGTACTCGACGACTTCGATCCGGGTCCGGAGCTGTTCCGGGCTGATCTTCCCCGAGCGCCGGTCTTCGAGGTCCTTCTTCTTCACGCGGAGCACCAGGGTCTTCTCGGGCCGGCTGCCGCCGAACGGGAAGCTCGGCACGAAGTCCACCGCCGCGGCGATCGTCTCCTCGGGGCGCAGGCCCTGGAGCAGGAGGCCGTGTTCGGCCAGCACCTCGATCAGCGACGCGCGCATCCGGGGAACGACACTCTCAGCGGGCGCCTCGCTTTCGAGGCCGTCGCCGGCTTCGAGCCACATGGCCCAGGGCGGCGGCGGCGGCGGCGGAGCCTCCGGCGCTTCGGCGGGCGCTGGCGGCAATGGCGCCACGGGCGCGGAAGGCAGCCCGGGGGGGGTGATCCCGGCGGCGCGCAGCTCGGCGGCGCGCCGGCGCTCGATCTCGCGTCGCATCTCGTCGATCGCGCGCTCGACCTCGGCGTGGGTGCGCTCGGCCTCGCGCTGCAACTCCACGGCCTGACGCTCGACGACCCGGATGCGCGGATCGCGCGGACGTGGCGTGCGCGGCGCCTGCGCCTCGGGCACACGCCAGACCAGCAGGCTGCGCGGGCGCAGGGCGCGCGGGGGCAGCACGAAGACGGCCCCGACGCCCGCGATGCGGTAGCCGCGGCATTCGGCCTCGTTGAGGGCGAAGACGTTGGGGCTCGCGACCCGGTCCGCCGCGCGCGCCAGCGCGACCTCCAGCTGCCGCAGCTCGACGCGGGGATCGGCGGCCTTGGGCTCTTCGGCGGCCAGGGGCAGGGCCAGGGCCAACAGCAGGCTGCTGCCGCGCATCACTTCCTCTCCGCGGCCTGCAGCACGTAGCCCATCAGCTCGGCGGTGCGCGCTGCGCGCTGGCCGGTGCGTCCGTCGAGGTACGACAGGCCCGCGCTCATCCGCGCCAGGTCGTAGCGGCGCTGGGCCTCGCTGCGCTCGCTGAGGTCGCGCAGGGACGCGGCCAGGCGCTGGTCCTGGCGCTCCTCGCTCTTCGTCACCAGCTCCTCGAGACGCAGCACGAGGGCTGCCTCGGCCGGCGCCGCCGCCGCGGGACGGGCCTGGGCCCTTAGCCCAGCCTGAAGCTCGGCCAGCGCCTGCGCGTGCCGCGCATCCTGCTCCAGCAGGCGCCGCTCCAGCACGCTCACGCGCCAAAGGGACGCGCCGCCCACGGCGAGCAGCAGCGCCGCGGCGACTGGCAGCCCCGGGTTCCAGGCGGGACGGAGCCACCGCGGGCGCCCTGGCGTGAGCGCCGGGAGCGTGTAGCTCTTCAGGTCGACCCTGAGGCGCCGGAAGGCGGCCATCTCGTCGCGACATGCGGCGCACACCGCGAGGTGCTCGTCGACGCGCCGGAGGGTGTCCTCTCCCGCCTCGCCGTAGAGCGCCTCCAGCATCTGCTCCCTGACCGTCGTGCACTCCATGGTCCCTACTCCATCTCCTGTGTGCTCATGCGTGGACCGCGGGAACGGCCGCGGCCCCCTTTACGCCCTGGCGTTCGAGCTGCCCGCGCAGGTTCACGAGGCCGCGGTACAGACGCGTTTTCACCGTGGACAGCGGAACCTGAAGCGTCAGGGCGATCTCGAGGAACGTCAGATCCTCGTACTCCTTCAGCACGATCACCTCGCGCTGCTCCTCGGGCAGCGTGGCCAGGGCTCCTTGCACCAGGCCGCGCAGCGAGCCCTGCTCGGCCAGCTCGAGCGGCCCGGCATCGCGGCTGTAGGCCTTGGGGGATCCCTGATCCTCCCCGATAGCGTCAAGGCTCACGAAGCTCCGACCCCGGCGGCGCCGCATGCGGTCGCGGCACAGGTTGAGGGCGATCTGGTACAGCCAGGAGGAGAAGCGCGCCTCGCCCTTGAAGTCCTTGAGGCCGCGAAAGGCCTTGAGGAACGCCTCCTGGCACAGGTCTCGGGCCTCTTCCTCGGAGCCGAGGATGCGATAGATCGTCCCCAGGATGCGTCGCTGCCAGCGCAAGACGAGCAGGTCGAAGGCCGCCAGTTCTCCCGCCTGGAATGCCTCGACCAGCGCATCATCCGTCGGAGACGGCATCATCCACTATTGTCGGACGCGCGGACGCCAGAGACGGTCGATTAACTGTCTATACAACGCAATAGTCATGCTCTGGGGTGCGTTTTCTTGTATATCTCAAGAATATGCTTGGTATCGACGTGGGTATAGCGCTGGGTGGTGGACAGGCTGGCGTGGCCCAGAAGTTCTTGAATCGAACGGAGATCAGCCCCTCGTTCGAGCAGGTGGGTGGCGAAGCTGTGGCGCAGGCCGTGCGGGCTGATCCGTTGCGCCAGGGCGGTCTGCTGGACCCGCCTGGCGACGAGGGCCCGGACGCTTCGATCCGTCAATCGACCACCGCTTGGGTTGACGAAGAGCGCCTCGCTGCGCGGACGGGCACGAAGGCGAGCCGGCAGATACGCTTGAAGGGCCGATCGCGCCTGCTTCCCGAACGGGACGACCCGCTCCTTGCGACCCTTGCCGACCACCCGCAGCATGCGACCGTCCAGATCCACTTCGGGCAGGTCGAGGGACACGAGCTCCCCGCAGCGCAGGCCCGTCGCATAGAGGAGTTCGAGGATCGCGCGTGCGCGCAGCATGGCGTCGCCCTGGCCTGGGACGTCGAGTAGCGCCGCCACCTGCGTCTCGTCGAGATGCGCCGGAAGGTGGCGCTCGACCCTCGGAGAGAGCAGGGCGCGGGCCGGGTTCCTTTCGAGAACACCTTCGCGGCACAGATAGCGGAAGAAGCTGCGCAGGCTGGCGAGCTTGCGCGCGGCCGACACCTTCTTGAGGCCCTGGCGGTGCAGGTGGGCCAGGAACGAGCGGATCAGCAGGTGGTCCACGGCGCTCGGCTTCACGGCCTGTCCCAGTTCGGCCCGGGCATGGCGCGCGAACTGACGCAGGTCCTCGCCGTAGGCCTTCACGGTGTGGGGCGAGGCGTTGCGTTCGCGGTCGAGGTGCTGCAGGAAGGCGGCGATCGCCTTCTGCATGGCCTAGCCCAGTACGGGGTGTGACAGCGCCGGCTGCACGGCGGCAGCGGGCTCGCCCAGCTGCGGCCGGAAGATGTCGAGGCTATGGAGCGCGCGCTCCGCGAGGGCGAGCCGGCGCTTCGACTTGTCCCGGACCCGGGCCGGAAGCTCGGGCAGCAGCCCGAAGGCGATGTTCGTGGGCTGGTAGTGTTGCGGGTCGCTGCAGGCGATGTAGCGCCCGAGCGCTCCCAGGGCGGTGTCCTCGGGGAACACGAGCGGCGCCTCGCCCCGCGCCCTGAAGGCGGCGCCGATACCGGCCAGCAGGCCCGAGGCCGCCGACTCCACATAGCCCTCGACGCCGGACATCTGGCCTGCGAAGAACAGCCCGGGCCGCCGCCGGGTTTCGAAGGTGGGCTCCAGGGTCTTCGGCGAGTTGACGTAGGTGTTGCGGTGGATCATGCCGAAGCGCACGAACTCGGCGTGGTCCAGGCCCGGGATCATCTGGAAGACGCGCTTCTGCTCGCCCCACTTGAGCTGGGTCTGGAAGCCCACGATCGAGTAGTGGCTCGCCGCCAGGTTGTCCTGGCGCAGCTGGACCACGGCGTAGGGCCGGCGGCCCGACTTGGGGTCCACGAGGCCCACGGGCTTCATGGGTCCGAAGCGCAGCGTGTCCTCGCCGCGGCTGCCGATGACCTCGACGGGCAGGCAGCCCTCGAAGAAGAACTCCTTTTCGAAGTCCTTGAAGCTGGCGCATTCGGCGCCGCGCAGCGCCGCGTAGAACGCGCCGTACTCGTCCTGGCTCAGCGGGCAGTTGACGTAGTCGTCGCCGCCCTTGCCGTAGCGCGAGGCTCGGAAGGTCTTCTCGAAGTCGATGGTCTCGGCGTCCACGACCGGCGACACCGCGTCGTAGAAGTGCAGGTGGCTGTCGCCCACGAAGCTCGCCACAGCCGCCGCCAGCGCGTCGGAAGTGAGGGGACCGGTGGCGACGATCACGACGTCGCCTTCGGGGATCGCCCGCACTTCCTGGCGGCGGAGGCTCACGCCCGGCAGGGCCAGGACGGCCTCGGTCACGCGCTGCGCGAACAGCCCGCGGTCCACGGCGAGGGCGCTGCCCGCGGGCACCCGCACCGAATCGGCGACGCGCAGGATCAGGGAGTCCAGGCGCCGCATCTCTTCCTTCAGCAGGCCGGCGGCCTGGTCGAGGGCGTTGCCGCGCAGGCTGTTGGAGCACACGAGTTCGGCCAGGTCCGCGGTCTGGTGCACCGGCGTCTTCACGACCGGGCGCATTTCGATGAGGACGACCTCGACGCCGCGCCGCGCCAGCTGCCAGGCGGCCTCGCTGCCGGCGAGACCACCCCCCACGATCGTGACTGGCGCGGTCATCGGGAAATCAGGCGGCCTGGCGCTTGAAGTGGCAACTCTCGTTGCCGCAGAACACGACCTTGCCTTCCTTCTTGGTTTCCTTTTCGAGAAGGTAGGCGCGCCCGCAGTCGGGGCAGGGCTCCACGAGCGGCCGGTTGTACTCCGTGAACTTGCATTCGGGATAGCGCTTGCAGCCGTAGAACGAGCGCCCCCAGCGCCCCTTGCGTTCCACCACGGCACCCTGCCCGCACTCGGGGCAGGTCATGCCGATCTCCTTGGCTTCCTTCTTCTTGATGTACTTGCACTCGGGGTAGTTGGAGCAGGCGATGAAGGGTCCGAAACGGCCGCGGCGCCACATCAGGTCGGACCCGCACTCGGGGCACTTCTCGTCGATGGGCGGCAGCTTCTCCACCTGGAGCTTGCCGCCCTCGCCGCGCACCAGGCGCTTCGTGGTCTTGCACTCGGGGTAGTTGGAGCAGGCCAGGAACGGTCCGAAGCGGCCCTTCTTGACCACCATCGGCTGGGCGTCCTTGGGGCAGACCTCCTTCAGGACGTCCTCGTGGACCTCGGGCGCGCCGTCGCCGCCCGCGCCGGTCATCTGCCGGGTGTTCTTGCACTCCGGGTAGGCCGAGCAGGCCAGGAACTTCCCGTAGCGGCCCCACTTCAGGACCATGGGCGAGCCGCACTTGTCGCACTTCTCGTCGGTCTTCTCCTCCATGGCCTTGACGTCCTTCATCTCGGCCTGGGCCTTCTTCAGGTCCTTCTCGAACTTCTTCCAGAACTGCGAGAGCGTGTTGAGCAGGTTGTCCGTGCCTTCTTCGATCTCGTCGAGCTCCTGCTCCATGGCTGCGGTGTACTCGACGTTCATGATGTCCTGGAAGTGCTGGACCAAGAGGTCGGTCACGAGGAAGCCCAGCTCGGTGGGGTGGAGCCGGGCCTCGCGCTTCTCGATGTACTCGCGGGTCTCGATGGTGGCGATGATCGAGGCGTAGGTGGAGGGGCGTCCGATGCCGTTCTCCTCCAGCTCCTTCACCAGGCTCGCCTCGCTGAAGCGGGGCGGCGGCTGGGTGAAATGCTGGTCGGTGTCGAGCTTCTCGAGCTTCAGGTCGTCGCCCTCCTCGAGGGGCGGCAACTGGGCCGTCGCGTCCTCGGGCTCGGTCGAGTCGTCACCGAGCGCCTCGTCCTTGACACGCGCCGCTGGCTTCTCGTCGGGGGATTCCTCGTACACCGCCAGGAAACCCTTGAACTTGAGGCTGGAGCCCTTGGCGCGCAACAGGTAGACAGGCGCCGGGGCCGTCTTGGGCGCTGCTTCGATGTCCACCACGGTCTCGTCGTAGACGGCCGGCTTCATCTGCGACGCGACGAAGCGGTTCCAGATCAGCTTGTAGACCTGGTATTCGTCCTTCGACAGGAAGCGCTTGACGCTCTCGGGATCGCGGTCGAGATACGTGGGCCGGATCGCCTCGTGTGCGTCCTGGGCGTCCTTCTTGGACTTGTAGAAGATGGGCTTCTCGGGCAGGTGGTCGGCGCCATAGCTTTGGGTGATGCGCCCTCGCACGGCCGCGAGCGCGTCGTCGGAGACTCGCGTCGAGTCCGTTCTCATGTAGGTGATGAGGCCCTGGGCGCCGTCCTCGCCCAGCTCGATGCCCTCGTACAGGCGCTGCGCCACCTGCATGGTGCGCTTGACGGGGAAGCGGAGCTTCTTGAACGCGTCCTGCTGGAGCTTCGAGGTGATGAAGGGCGGCACCGGGTAGCGCCGACGCTCTTTCCTCTGGATCCTGGCGACCTTGAACACCCCGCTCTCGAGATGGCCGCGCACCTGCGCCGCCTCGTCGGCGTTGCCGATCTCAATGTTCTTGCCGTCGCGCTTCAGCAGGTTGGCGCCGAAGACCGGCGGCTCCTTACCGGCCAGGTGGGCCAGCACCGACCAGTACTCTTCGGAGACGAAGGCGAGGATCTCGCGCTCGCGTTCGCAGATCAGCCGTAGCGCCACGGACTGCACGCGGCCGGCCGAGAGCCCGCGGCGCACCTTGTCCCACAGGATCGGGCTGACCTTGTACCCGACCAGGCGGTCCAGGATGCGCCGCGCCTGCTGCGCGTCCACTTTCTTCGAGTCCAGCTCGCCGGGGTTCTCGAAGGCCGCCTGCACGGCCTTCTTGGTGATCTCGTTGAACACCACGCGCCGGTACTTCTTCTTGCTGCGCCCGCCCAGGGACTCGGACAGGTGCCAGCAGATCGCCTCGCCCTCGCGGTCAGGGTCGGCGGCCAGGTACACCGCCTCGGCGTCCTTGGCCGCGGCCTTCAGCTCGTCGAGGACCTTCTTGCGCGTGGGAAGCGCCTCGTACTCGGCGGCAAAGCCCTGCTTGACGTCAACGCCCAGCTTCTTCTTGGGCAGGTCGCGCACGTGGCCCATCGAGGCCTTGACCACGAAATCGCGGCCCAGGTACTTGTTGATCGTCTTGGCCTTAGCCGGCGATTCGACGATCACGAGGTTCTTCGCCATCGTGCCTACCTTACACCGACTGGCTAGGCTCTCACGAAAAGCGGTCCCGGCAGACGGGTGATCCGGCCCCGCAACTCGAGCTCACTCAAGCGAGCCAGAAGCCCCGGCGTCGGAACCCCGCTCGTCTCTGCAAGCTCTTCGATCGAAACGGCTTGTCCCGAGGGTACGGCCTGCAGGACCGCGTCGTCGATGGTCGCGGGCGCGGGCTGCGCGCTCGCGATCAGGCCGAGTGCGTCGAGCACGTCCTGGGCGTCGCGGACGAGCCCGGCGCCGTCGCGGATCAGGGCGTTCGTGCCCCGGGCGCGCGGGTCGAAGGGATGGCCCGGGACCGCCAGCACGTCGCGACCGGCGTCGAGCGCCAGGCGGGCCGTGACCAGGGCACCGCTCTTCAAGGCCGCCTCGACCACCACGACCGCGCGTGCGAAGCCGGCCAGGATACGGTTGCGCCGCGGGAAGTGGAACGGCTTGGGGCCCACACCGATGGCGTGCTCGGAGACGAGCACGCCGCCCCTTTCCAGCAGCCGCTTCGCCAGCGGCGTGTTTTCGGCGGGGTAGACGGCGTCGAGGCCCCGGCCCTGTACCGCGAGTGTGGGCCCGCCGCCGGCGAGGGCTCCCTCGTGTGCGGCGGCATCGATGCCCCGCGCCAACCCGGACACCACGAGCACGCCGCTGCGCGCCAGGTCGCGTGCCAGGGCGAAGGCCAGGCTGCACCCGCGCGGCGTGGCATCCCGCGAGCCCACGACCGCCGCCGCCGGGAGCGCCAGCACAGCCTCCAGGGGGCCTTGGACGTAGAGCGCCAACGGAGGATCGAAAAGTGAGCGGAGCGCCATCGGGTAGCCCGGCTCGGCCCGGCTGATGATTCGGACCCCCAGGCGAGCGGCGCGCTCAGTTTCCTCCGTCGCGAGTTGCCGAGCGCGGGGCGACGCGTCGCTCGGGCAGAGCTGACGAGCCAGCAGGTCCAGGGCGTCCACGGCCGGGAGTCTAGGCAAAGGAGCGGCCAGGGCAGGTCCTTCTCATCGGTTATCCCATGTCCCTCCTGAGGACACCCGTGTCGCCGGCCCCGGACAGGGTCCGGAGCCGGGAGCGCCAGCGACCCCGACAGGGGGCGGGAGATGGGGCGCCATGCACTGGCACCAGCCTTGCTTTGACCAGGACCGGCCGCTAAGATCGAAACTCCCTTCGGGTGCCGCCGCGATGAACTTGTTCGCTGCTCCGCTGCTACTTCTCCTGCTGGCCCAGGGCGGCCTGAAGCCTGAGTCCGCCGACGACGAACTGCGCTTCGGTATCGAGGTCGCGCGGCGCGGTCTGTGGCAGGAGGCCTTGTTCCGCTTCGAGAAGGCCACGGCGCTGGAGCCCGAGAACGCCCAGGCCTTGAACAACCTGGGCGTCGCCCTGGAGCAGCAAGGCGACTTCGAGAAGGCGCGCGTGGCCTACGAAAAGGCCCTGGGCCTGAAGCCCAACGACATCTATATTCAGCAGAACTACGACCTGTTCCGAGAGGCCGATGACAAGCGCAACCGCAAGGCCAAGAAGAAGCAGCCTTAGCCTGGTGCTGGCTGCCGCGTCGGCCCTTGGGGCCTGCGCGAGCTTCGTCGAGATCCCGATCGAGACGCCGCTGCAGGCCAAGCTCGACGTGTCGCCGTTCCGGCGCATCCTGGTGGCCGGCTTCGTCACCGAGCCCGGCGCGGCGGACGTGGATCTCTCGGCCGAGACCGCGCGCCTGTTGCAGAACCAGTTGCGCTCGGCGTCGCGGCTGCAGGTGCTGGAGCCCGACCGCCCGCCGCTGCAGGACGCCCTGGAGAGGGCGCGCACGGAGATCGGGCCGGCCGAGAAGTGGGGCAAGCCCGAGAAGGAGCAGTTCCGCCTCGAGGGCGACCGCTTGCTGCAGGACGCCGAGTTCTGGCGCCGGCTGGGGGAGGAGTACCAGAACCCGCTGATCGTGACCGGCAGGATCGGGTTCGAGGAGCAGAACCGCTCAGGCTTCCAGGCCGAGGAGCGCGTGGTGCGCGACCCCGCCAGCAACCGAGCTCGCCTGGTGCGTGGCAACCGCTTCCAGGAGCGCAAGGCCTTCACGCTGTCGGCCGATTTCGTGTTCGTCGACGGCAAGTCGGGACAGACCCTGCACAAGGAACGCTTCAGCGAGGAGGTGCTGTACGGAGAGGATCAGAAGCTCTCGCCGCTCTCCTCGTACTTCGAGCTGATGGACCGGTTGCTGCCGAACTTCCTCGGTGTGATCTCGCCCCAGCGGATCCGCGGCACGCGCATCCTGCTGAAATAGGAACGACCCATGACGAAGATCCGAAGCCGGGGGCGTCTCAGGCTGCCCCTGCTGTTGCTCCTGTCCCTGGCCCTGCCCGCCTCGGCCCAGTTCTTCCCGTACTACGGCAAGAACAAGGTCAAGTACGACAACTTCGCCTGGCGCATATACAAGAGCCCGCACTTCGAGATCTACTACTACCCGGAGTTCGAGCAGCACCTGGAGCGCCTCAGCAGCTACGCCGAGAGCGCTTACCAGAAGGTGGCCTCGGACCTGAAGCACGAGATCCCGTTCACGATCCCGCTCATCCTGTACAAGACCCACTCCGAGTTCGAGCAGACGAACCTGACCCAGGGCTTCATCCCCGAGGCCGCGCTGGCCTTCACCGAGCCGTTCCGCAACCGCATGGTTGTGCCCATCGACATGCCGCCCGACCAGCTGCAGGGCCTGATCACCCACGAGCTCGTCCACGTCTTCGAGTTCGACCTGATCCCGCGCAGCCTGATCCAGCGCGACGTGCCGCTGTGGGTGGACGAGGGCCTGGCCGAGTGGGCGCGGGGCATCTGGGACCCGCTGGACCTGATGTACATCCGCGACGCCGCGGTCACCGAGCAGGTGCCGAAGCTGTCGCGCTCGAATTACCAGCCGCTGTCGGGGCGGGACGCCTACAACTTCGGCCACGCCGGCTTCGAGTTCATCGAGGCGCGCTACGGCAAGGAGGGCATCCGGCAGTTCCTGTACACGCTGCGCAAGGGCATCCTGGGCGGCTCGGTCGAGGACATCTACCGCCAGGCCTTCCGCACCACGCCCCAGGAGTTCGACGAGGCCTACGACAAGTGGCTGAAGGAGCGCTTCAAGCCCTTCCGCGACAAGCAGCGGCCCAGCGACTACGGCAAGGACCTCTCCCCGGACTCGCTCCAGACCCCCTACACCCAGGTGTTCGGCGTGGCCACGGCACCCTCGGGCGAGATGATCGCGGCCATCACCGGCAACCGGGCCGACGGCGAGGCGGACATCGTGCTGCTTTCGGCCAAGGATGGGCGAGTCATCAAGAACCTGACCAAGGGCTACACCGCCAAGTACGAAGACCTGGTGGTGAACTTCACGGCCCTCAAGATCGGGCGCTCGCTCAGCATCGACCCGAACGGCGATACGCTCGCTTATTTCGGCCGCACCGGCAAGGGCCGCAGCCTGATCCTGGCTTCGGTGCTGACCGGCCAGATCGTCAAGCGCATCCCGCTGCAGCTCGACGAGGCCAACTCGCCCTGCCTGCTGCCCGACGGCCGTCACGCCTTGTTCTCGGCCCTGAAGGAGGGCGTGTCGGACATCTACCGCGTGCACCTGGAGAGCGGCGAGGTCACGAACCTGACCCACGACGAGTTCGCCGACTCGGACCCCCAGATCTCCCCCGACGGCAAGCTGGTGGTCTACGCGCGGCGCATCTCGGGCCACGACAAGCTGTACGCATTCCCGCTGGCGGATCCCAAGCAGAAGACCCAGCTCACCTTCGGCACCTTCAATGACGTGACGCCGATCTTCGCCTCGGATGGCAAGCTGGTCTTCTACGCGTCCGACGAGGACGACGGCATCTTCAACCTGCGCGGACTCGACCTCGAGACCGGCGCCATCTCCCAGTACACGGACGTGCTGGGCGGCAACATGACGCCGGCGCCGCTCAAGGGCCGCAGCGGCGACCGCCTGGCCTTCGTCAGCTTCTTCAAGGGCGAATACCTGCTCGCATCCAAGGACCTGGCCGAGCCACTGAAGGAAGTCGACCAGCGCGTGGACACGTCGCGGGTGGCCGTGCTCGACTTCCAGCCCGACCTGCTGCACCAGGTGGTGCCCGAGAACAAGCGCCGGAAGAAGCTGTTCGAGAAGCTCTACCTCGAGGGCCGCCCGCCCCTGAACATCGCGATCTCCTCCAGCGGCGACTTCTTCGGCGGCAGCCAGGTGGCCCTGTCCGACGTGCTGGGCGACCAGAACTTCGTGCTTACGGCCTACGCGCTGCGCGAGTTCCGCAACTACCAGTTCGACTACCTGAACCTGGCCGCGCGCTTCCAGTACGGGGTGCAGGCCTTCGACAGCACGCGCTTCTTCTACCCGTCGTTCCTGATCCCGACCCGGGGCTTCTCCCGCGAAGGCGCATTCGCCACCCAGCGCTACACCGGCGGTTCCCTGGTGGGCCAGTATCCCCTCGACAAGTTCCGCCGGCTGCAGGTCTCGGGCGGTGTCATCAACATCCGGGAGCGCTACGAGAACCCGGCCGTGGAGCAGCTGGCGCGCGAACAGTCCGAGGCCGCCGGCATCCCGTTCTTCCTCAACAACGGCCTGTTCGCCCCGCTGAGCGCGAGCCTGATCCAGGAGACCACACGCTTCGCGAGCTTTGGCCCGCTGGACGGCTCGACCTTCGCGCTCTCGGCCGAGGTGGGATTCGGGGAGATAAGGCGGACTACCTTCGAGGCCGACGTGCGCAAGTACTTCCGGCTCGGCGGGACCTCCAGCGTGTTCGCGCTGCGCGCGCGCGGCTTCCGCAGCACGGGTGACAACCCCGACATCTTCTACTTCGGCGGCAACCAGGAGCTGCGCGGCTACCCCTACCTGTCCTTCGCGGGCAACCAGGGCTTCTTCGCGAATGCCGAGCTGCGCATCCCGCTGGTCAACGTGGCGGCGACCCCGATCGGCCTGGTGGGGCCCCTGCGCGGCACTTTCTTCTTCGGCATCGGCGGCGCCAGGTTCCGGGGCCAGAACTACGACTTCGCCACCAGCGACGACGGGCGCTCCTTCGTCAAGGACCCGGTGTTCGGCGAGCCTGTGTCGGGCTTCCACCTGGTGGACGGCCGGGCCTCTTTTGGATTCGGGCTGCAGTTCTTCTTCCTGGGCTACCCGCTCCACTTCGACTGGACCAAGCTGACCGACCTCAAGGTCCACGCCCCCCAGGAGTTCAGCTTCTGGATCGGTTTCGACTTCTAGGCGCAGTCGAGGCGGGGACCGGCATCTCCCCCCGGCCCGTTGACGTGACCGCCAAGCGGTGCTAAAGTCTTGCGTTTCAACGGATCGGTCGTAAGGAGGATGCACCGTGTACGCGATCGTCAGGGCCGGCGGCAAGCAATATCGGGTCGAGAAGGGGCAGGTTCTCTACGTCGAGAGACTTCTGGCCGAAGCGGGCGAGCAGGTCAGTTTCGGTGAAGTGCTCCTCGTGTCGGGTGAGGCGGGGACTACGGTCGGCGCCCCGACGGTCCAGAAGGCCCAGGTGCTCGGAACGGTAGTCGAGCAGGGCCGCGACACCAAGGTCCGCGTCTTCAAGTACAAGAAGCGCAAGCACTACAAGCGGACCCGCGGCCACCGCCAGCCGTACACCGCCCTCCGTATCGACTCGATCGAGGCCTGAGGAGCCGGCGCAGATGGCGCACAAGAAGGGTCAGGGATCCAGCCGCAACGGCCGCGACAGCAACTCCCAGCGGCTGGGCGTGAAGCGCTTCGGCGGAGAGTTCGTCCGCGGTGGGACGATCCTGCTCCGCCAACACGGCACGAAGTGGAAGCCGGGGAAGAACGTGGCCCTGGCCAAGGACCACACGCTGTTCGCCCTGGTGGACGGCCACGTCCGCTTCGAGGACAAGGGCACGCGCGGGCTCCTCGTGAGCGTGCAGCCTCCGCTCGCCGCGAGCTAAAGCGCTCTCCACCACGCCGCCCGCGCGGGGCGGCCGCCCATGTTCGTCGATCGGGTCAAGATCTTCGTGAAGGCGGGCGACGGCGGCCGAGGCTGCGCGAGCTTCAGGCGCGAGGCGAAGGTGCCCCGCGGCGGCCCCGACGGCGGCAACGGCGGCCGAGGCGGAGACGTGGAGCTCATCGCCGATTCCCGGGAGAACACGCTCTTGGCGCTGCGCTTTCACGCCGAGTTCCGCGGCGAGCGCGGCACCCACGGCGGCTCCGCCAACTGCACCGGCAGCAACGGCGGCGCGCTCAGGATCGCCGTGCCCCCCGGCACGCAGGTCCGCGACGAGGCGAGCGGGGAGCTGCTGGGCGAGGTGCTGCGCGAGGGCGACAGCCTGCGCGTCGCGAAGGGCGGACGCGGCGGGCGCGGCAACCGCGCCTTCCTCTCAAACCGCAACCGTGCGCCGCGCGAAGCCGAGCCGGGCGAGGCGGGCGAGGAGCGCTGGCTGCGCCTGGATCTGAAGCTGATCGCGGACGTGGGCCTGCTCGGGTTCCCCAACGCGGGCAAGTCGACGCTGCTCTCGCGCCTGTCGGCAGCGCGCCCCAAGATCGCCGACTATCCCTTCACCACCCTGACGCCCGTGCTGGGTGTGGTGGACGTGGACGGCGACGCGTCCTTCGTCGCGGCCGACGTGCCGGGCATCATCGAGGGCGCTCACGCGGGGGCCGGGCTGGGCCTGCAGTTCCTGCGCCACGTCGAGCGCACCCGCGTGCTGCTCTACGTCATCGACGCGTCGGGCACCAGCGGGCGCGATGCCGCCGCGGACCTGCGCGCGCTGCGCGAGGAGCTGCGGCTGTGGGACGCGCAGCTGCTGGCGCGGCCGCAGCTGGTCGCGGCCAGCAAGCGCGACGCTGTCTCGGGCGACGACCCACTGCCCGGGCTGCGCCAGGAGGCGCACCAGCACGGCATCGAGGTGCTGGAGCTCTCGGCCGTCACCGGGACCGGCCTGGGCGCGCTGAAGAGGCGCCTGCTGGCCCTGGTCTTGGGGACGCGGGCCGCGGCCGTGGGGCACGAGGCATGAAGGTGGGCCTGCTCGGCGGCAGCTTCGACCCCATCCATCTCGGCCACCTGCGTGCGGCCGAGAACGCGCGTGCGGCGCTGGCGCTGGACCAGGTGGCCTTCGTTCCATCCAGCGTCCCGCCCCACCGGCCCAAGCCCCAGGCCTCGGCCCTGGACCGTTTCGCGATGGTGGCGCTCGCGACCGCCGGACACGCCGCCTTCCGGCCCTCCGACGTGGAGCTGCAGCGCGAGGGCACGAGCTACACGGTCGAGACGCTGCGCGCCTGGCGCGAGAAGCGTCCGCAGGACGAGCTGGTGCTGCTGCTCGGCAGCGACGCCTTCGCCGAGATGGCGAGCTGGAAAGAAGCCGAGGCGGTGCTCGCCTTGTGCGCCGTCGCAGTGGTGGCTCGGCCCGGCGAGGCTAGGGAAGCGGCACAGCCCGCGGTCCTGCGCGTCGCGGGGCCGGGCCTCGAGGTGTCCTCGAGCCAGGTCCGAGGCTGGGTCCGGGACGGCCGCAGCGTGCGCTACCTCGTGTCCGAGGCGGTGGCGGACTTCATCGAGAAGCGGGGGCTGTACCGGTGAAGCTGCCGAGTGGCGTGCGCACCGCCGCCGACGCCGTGCTGCAGAAGAAGGCGGAGCACGTGGTCGTGCTCGACTTGCGGCCGGTCTCGGACTTCACCGACTTCTTCCTCTTGGTCTCGGGCGGCAATCAACGGCAGCTGGTGGCGATGGCCGACGCGGTGCTGGACGCGCTCAAGCAGCAGGGGCGGCGCCCCGACCACGTCGAGGGCTACCCGCGCCAGGAGTGGATCCTGCTCGACTACGACGGGTTCGTCGTGCACCTGTTCACGCCGCGGACCCGGGCCTTCTACGACCTGGAACGCCTGTGGGGCGGCGCCCACCGCCAGGAGCTCAAGGCATGAGCGCGTCGGTGCTGCCCGGGGGCCTGGTGTTCCGTTCCCGGGCCATGCAGCGCGTGCTGGAGGTGGCCTCGCGCCTCCTCGACGCGAAGACGCCGGTGCTGCTGCTGGGCGAGAGCGGAACTGGCAAGGACCTCTTGGCGCGCCACCTCCACGAGGCCTCGGCGCGGCGCGTGGGGCCCTTCGTGTCGGTCCACTGTCCCTCGGTGCCGGCCGAGCTGCTGGAGTCGGAGCTGTTCGGCCACGAGGCGGGCGCCTTCACCGACGCCAAGCGAACGAAGCCCGGCAAGCTGGAGATGGCCGAGGGTGGCAGCCTCTACTTCGACCAGGTGCAGGAGCTGGGCCTGGCGCTGCAGGCGAAGCTGCTGCGCGTGGTCGAGGAGAAGCGCTTCGAGCGCCTGGGGGGCAACCGCACCCTGGAGGTCGACACGCGCTTCCTGTTCTCGTCCAACCGCGACCTGCGCGCGGCCGTGCGCCAGGGGGCATTCCGCGAGGATCTGTTCCACCGGCTCTCGGTCGTGGAGCTGGAGCTGCCGCCGCTGCGCGAGCGTCGCGAGGACGTGCTGCCGCTCGTCCAGCACTTCCTGGGCAGGGAGCGCGACCGGGGCACCACGCGGGTACGCGGCCTGGACGCCGAGGCCGAAGCGCTGCTCCAGGGCTACTCGTGGCCCGGCAACGTGCGCGAGCTGCGCGCGGCCGTTGAGCGTGCGGCGCTCCTCGCCGGCGGGGAACGGCTGACGGCGGCCGACCTGCCGCGCCAGCTGTTCGCGGACCCCGAGTCGCTGTTCGCCGCGCGCGAACAGCCGCCGTCGCTCAAGCAGATCGAGCAGTCCTACATCCGCCACGTGCTGCGCCAGACCGGCGGCAGCCAGACCCAGGCGGCCAGGATTCTCGGCATCAGCAGAAAGGCGCTGTGGGAAAAGCGCCGCCGCTACGGAATCCCCTAGGAGTCAGATAAGGTGACCATGGAAAACAAGAAGATGAAGCTCTTCAAGGACAGGCTCCTGAAGCGCAAGGACGAGATCCTGCTGGCCTACAACCGCAACAAGGGCTACGGCAAGGAAGCCGATGCGGAGAGCTCCCAGGACATCGCCGACAAGGCCGCGAGTTCCTACACCAAGGAGTTCCTGTTCAGCCTGTCGAGCTCCGAGCGCGAGATGCTGCAGGACGTGGACGAGGCGCTGGGCCGCATCGACAAGCGCAGCTTCGGCGTCTGCGTCGTGTGCGAAGAGGAGATGGACAAGAAGCGCCTGGAGGCCGTGCCCTGGGCGAAGCGCTGCATCGACTGCCAGGAGAAACAGGAGTCGGGCCTGCTGTGAGGACGCCCCTGGCCGAGACCGCACTCGGCAAGGTGATGGGTCCGGTGCTGGCGGTGGTGTTCCCCGCCAGTTGCCCCAGCTGTGGCGCGCAGCTGGAGCACCCCATGCAGGGCCCGCTGTGCGACGGCTGCTGGGCGCGCGTGGCCCCCGCCGTCGTGACGCGCTGCCGCTGCGGGCGCCGGCTGTCGCAGGGCGCCGCCTGCAGCCGCTGCCGGCGCGGCCTCGAGCCCTGGAGCGTGGGCCTGTCCCTGGGGCCCTACGACGGCCCGCTGCGCGCCGCCATCCACGAGCTCAAGTACCACGGCAAGCGCCGGGTCGCGCGTCGCCTGGCGCACGTCCTGGTCGGATCCGCGGAGGCGCGCCTGCTCTTGTCCGCGGATGCCGTGCTGGTGCCGGTGCCGCTGCATCCGCGCCGCGAGCGGGAGCGGGGCTTCAACCAGGCCGAGCGCCTGTCGGCGGCCATGGCCGAGGCCGTGGGCCTGCGCCACGAGCCGCGGGCCCTGGTGCGACGGCTGGACACGCCCAGCCAGACCGGTCTGGGCGCCAAGCGGCGCCGGGCGAACGTGGCGGGCGCGTTCGCCGTGCGCCGGAAGGGCGCGGTGTCCGGCCGCCCCGTGGTGCTGGTGGACGACGTGATGACGACCGGCGCGACCGTCCGCGCTTGCGCCCGGGCGCTGCGCGACGCGGGCGCGTCCGAAGTTCGGGTGGTGGTGGCCGCACGGGTCGACTGACCAAGGAGACCAGCTTGAAACAGACACTCTTCGCCCTGGCCTTGACGGCGCTCGCCGCGCCGGCCCTGGCTTTCGGCCCGGCAAGCCATCAGCTCGTGGCCGACAAGGCCATCGACACGTTGCCGGGGGCGCTCAAGTCCTTCTACAAGGCGCACCGCCTGGAGTTGCCCAGCCTGGGCCTCGAGCCCAGCTTCCCCGACGAGGGTGCGGAGCGCCGATTCCCGATCGACCGCGTGATGCCCTTCCCGTTCCTCGATTTCGAGCCGCGGCCGCAGGCTTTCGCCGCGAGCTTCGGCGATTTCCCGGGCCGCCTGCCCTGGCTGATCCAGGAGAGCTACGGCCGGCTGGTGGAGGCCTTCAAGGCCAAGGACAAAGCGAGGATCCTGGCGGAATCCGACGCGCTGGCTGGGCTCGTGGCCGACTATTGCAACCCGCTGGCGGTCACCGACAACGCCGACGGCCACAAGACCGAGATGCACGGGCTGTTCGTGCGCTTCTCCGCAAAGCTGCCCGAGGCCATGCAGCGCAAGCTCAAGCTCGAGGCCGAGGCGGCGCGCTTCCTGGACGATCCGAACGGCTACGTGGTGGCGATGCTGCGCGCGAGCTACGTCTGGACGGACAACCTGCTGTACGCCGAGGCCTTGGCCAAGCGCGGCCAGAACGGGTACGGCGAGAGCTACTTCCAGGCCCTGGAGCTGCGCGCGGGTCCGATCCTGAAGCAGCGGCTGTCCCAGGCCGCCACCGACGCCGGCAGCTACTGGTACACGGCCTGGACGAACGCGGGCCGACCTGAGTTGAAGTAGACTCGGCGCCAGGTGCTAGACCGTCGCGCGGAGGACGTCGCGCTGATCGAGCGCTGCCTCCGGAAGGACCAGAGCGCGTGGGAGGGCATCGTCGCGCGCTACAGGCGCAAGGTGTTCCACATCGCCTACAAGTTCACCGGCAAGCACGACGAGGCCGAGGATCTCTCCCAGGACATCTTCCTGAAGCTCTTCAAGAGCCTGGACAAGTTCAACCGCGACGCCGATTTCTCCACCTGGCTCAGCTCGGTGGCGCGCAACTACTGCATCGACCACTATCGCGCCAGCAAGCGCGAGAAGGAGGTCGTGGTGGAGGATCTGGTGGCCATGGATCTGGCGCCCGCGGCCTCGGGCAACCCGCACCGCGCCCTCGAGGACCGCGACCGGCGCAGCTTCCTGCGCCACGGCCTCGAGCTCCTGCCCGACAAGCTGCGCGAGGCGGTGATCCTGCGCGACCTGCAGGGGCTCAGCTACCAGGAGATGGCCGACCGGCTGCGTCTCCCCGAAGGCACGGTCAAGAGCCGGATCAATCGCGGGCGCGAGGAACTGGCGCGGCTCCTGCTCCGGGCTCAGCAACCCCGCCGGGGGCGCGCAAGCCTGGGCGCGGCCGCCAAGAGGTGACGAAGGTGCAGCTCTCTGTCGAAGCAAGGGATGACGTCCGGATCGTCCGGGTGCAGGAGCAGAAGCTCACCTACCCGGTGTTGTCGGCGTTCTTCGCCGAGGTGCGCCAGTTGGTGGACGCGGGGGCGCGACGCCTCGTGATCGACCTCAAGAGCGTCAGCTACATCGACAGCGCCTCGATCGGCTGCCTGATGGACATCCACCGCATGGTGGAGGAGCGCGAGGGGGCGCTAAAGCTGGCCTCCTTGCAGCCCCGGGTCGAGACCATGATCTCCATGACCGGGGTGCACAAGATCATCGGCGTGCACAAGGACGAGGACGAGGCCTGGAAGGCGCTACGCCAAGGGCGCACCGATGCGTAGGCTGCGGATGTCGACCGGCCACGAGGTCGAGCTGGACTACGACCTGCTCGCCGTGCTGGAGGCGCTGTACAGGGAGGTCACCCTGCGCCACAAGCTCCAGGTCTCCTTCGAGGACATGATGCGGGAGATCCAGGGGCTGGTGGAGCAGATGAGCGAGGACGAGCGCAAGCGCTACCTCGTGGAGAGCCTGTTCCTCAACTCCGTGACCTACGAGAACGAAATGCTCGACGCCTACATGCGCAAGCTCACGACCCCCAGGAAGAAGGGCCGGGGCGGCGCTGCCGGGAGGTCCATGTGACACGCCGGGCCCTGCTCCTGCCCGCCGCATTCCTGCTCGTCTCCGCCCTGGCAGCCCGCGCCGGCTCGGGGCCCAAGCTGGTGCTGGACCCCGAGTCCTGGGACTTCGGGCGCACCCTGAAGAGCCGCGTGTTGGAGAAGGAGTTCACGCTCCGGAACGTCGGCGACGCCGACCTGGTGATCGACAAGATCACCACCACCTGCGGTTGCACCGCGGCCCTGCTCGACGAGAAGACCTTGAAGCCCGGCAAGCAAGCGACCCTCAAGGTCAGCTTCGAGACCCGCGGCTTCGAGGGCCGGGTCGAACGCAAGGTGCTGCTGCGCACGAACGACCGCAGCCGGGATCCGCTGGAGATCAAGCTCCAGGCGACCGTCGTGACTCAGTAAGACGGGCGCGCGGCTTCGGGTACGAGCTGCGGCCGCGGCGCGCGCGGCACGTCCAGCACGGGCGCCTGCGGGTGCGGCACCAGCGCCCAGGCGTCCTCGGTGTTGAGCAGCTTCTGCACCAGGGCGGCGTGGAGCGCGTGGCCGGCCTTGCAGGCCTCGAGGTGCCCCACGATCGGGTGGCCGAGCAGCGCCATGTCCCCGATCGCGTCGAGGATCTTGTGGCGCACGAACTCGTCCTCGAAGCGCAGCGTGTTGTTGAGCACGCCGGTCTCGCCGATCACGATGGCGTTCTCCAGGCTGCCGCCCAGGGCGAGCCCGCTGCGCCGCAGCGTCTCGACCTCGCGCAGGAAACCGAAGGTGCGGGCCGGCGCGATCTGCTCGGCGAAGCTCTCAGGGCTGACGCGGAAGCTCGCATGCTGGTGGCGCAGCAGCGGGTGGTCGAAGCCGATCGTATACGTGACCCGGAAGTGGTCTCCCGGCAGCAGCCGCGCCCACTTGGCTCCGCGGGCCACCTCCACCGGGCGCAGGATCTTCAGGTATTCCCGGGCCTGGTTCTGGGGCTTTGTGCCCGCCTCGTGGATCAGGATCACGAAAGGCGCGGCGCTGCCGTCGAGCGCGGGCACTTCGGGGCCGTCCACCTCGACGACGCAGTCGTCGACACCCAAGGCATGCAGCGCCGACAGCAGGTGTTCGACGGTCTCGATCGAGGCGCCTTCCTGGCCTAGGGTCGTGGCGTGATCGAGCCGGTGCAACTCGCCGATGGCCGCGCGGATCTCGGCGCCGCGGTCGGTGCGGCGGAAGCGGATACCTGAACCGCCAGGCGCAGGCTTCAGCTCCAGGCGTACCGCCCTGCCGGAATGCAGGCCGATCCCGGTGCAGCCGACGGCGTTCTTCAGGGTTCGGCGATAGGCCATGGTCAGAACTTTGGCTCAGAACCCTGCAAGTTCGAGGCCATCGGCAACGGCACGTAAGATGCTCATCCCATTGATATTCATCGCAACTGTCTCGGGTCGTTTGGCTCGGCAGCCACGCATGCAGCCGCCACAGTGTGGCCGGAGGGCCACGCTAAAACCCCGCGCTACCCGCCTCGTGGGCTCGCCAGGCGCCGCTGTCCAGGATCGCCCGCGTCTCGTCCAGCGCGTGGGTGACCTCCGCGTCGCTCGTGTAGAAGTGCGGCGACATCCGGATGCCGGCACCCGGCCGGTGATCGATCAGGATCTGCCGGCGGAGCAGCTCCTTGGTGACGGCCTCGCCGTGGGGCACATCCAGGATCGCGAAGCCGCCGCGCTCCACTGGCCGCGCGGGCGTGCGCGCGGGGAAGCCGTGCTCCCGCGCGAGGTCCACGAGCAGCTGCACCTGGCGCTGTGATTTGGCGCGGATCGCGTCGACGCCGATGGCCGCGACCGCCTCGCAGCCCGCCTGGGCGGCGTACAACGCGGGCACGGCCGGCGTGCCATGCAGAAACCGCGTCGTGTCTTCGGCGTAGACGTGCTCGGTCTCGAAGGCGAACGGGCGCGCGTGGGCGGCCCAGCCGGTCAGCCGCGGCTTCAAGCGGCTGCGCAGCCGCGGCGCGACGTAGAGATAGCCGGCGCCGGGGCCGCCGCACAGCCACTTCACCGAGCCCCCGGTCGCGAAGTCCACGTCCCAGGCGCCCACGTCCACCGGCACGGTGCCGGCCGACTGGTACAGGTCGGCCACCACCAGGGCGCCCACCTGGTGGGCGCGCCGCGTGATGGCGGCGAGGTCCTGGACGAACGCGCTCTTGAAGATCACGTGGGAGATGGGCACGAGGAGCGTGTCCTCGTCGATGGCGCGGAGCAGGCGCTCCAGCGGCACCGTGATGCCGTCGTCGCTCTTGACCATCTCGATCCGCGCGCCCTGGGTACAGTGGGCCTCGTACACGTACATCACCGACGGGAAGTTCAGCTCGTCGTAGACGATCTTGTTGCGCTTGCCGCGCAGGTCGAAGCAGGAGAGCACCAGGGCCTGGGCCACCGAGACGTTCTGGTGCATCGCCACCGAGCCTGGCGCGGCCCCGATGATCCCCGCAATCCGGTCGCCGGCCTCGATCGGCAGCCGCCACCAGCCCTCGGCCCAGGCACGCACGCCGCGGCTGCTCCAGGCGTCGGTGTACTCGCGCAGGCGCAGGGCCGCGCCCTTCGGCATGGCGCCCAGCGAGTGGCTGACCAGATAGGTGGTGCTGTCGAGGATCGGAAACTCGGGGCGCCAGGCGAGCAGCGGATCGCTCACGAGACGCTTCCGGCCAGGGCATCCTTCAAGAAGCGTCCGGTGTGGCTCTTGCGCGAACGCGCCACGGTTTCGGGGGTGCCTGTGGCCACGATGCGGCCTCCGGCGCTGCCCGCCTCGGGGCCCAGGTCGATCACCCAGTCTGCCGACTTGATCACGTCCACGTGGTGCTCGATCACGATCACGGTGTTGCCGGCGTCCACCAGGCGCGACAGCACCTTCAGCAGCTTGCGCACGTCGTCGAAGTGCAGGCCGGTGGTGGGCTCGTCGAGGATGAACAGCGTGCGGCCCGTCTCGCGCCGCGCCAGCTCGCGAGCCAGCTTCACGCGCTGCGCTTCGCCCCCCGAGAGTGTCGAAGCGCTCTGGCCCAGGCGCAGGTAGCCGAGGCCCACGTCGGTCAGGGTTCCGAGCAGCCGGTTGAGGCGCGGGTGGGCGCGCAGCAGGCCCTGCGCCTCCTCCACCGTCATCTCCAGGATGTCGGCGACCGAGCGGCCGTGGTACAGGACCTCCAGGGTCTCGCGGTTGTAGCGGCGACCCCGGCACACGTCGCAGGTGACGTAGACATCGGGCAGGAAGTGCATCTCGACGCGCTTCACGCCGTCGCCCTGGCAGGCCTCGCAGCGCCCGCCGCGCACGTTGAACGAGAAGCGGCCGGGCTTGTAGCCGCGCGCGCGGGCCTCGGGCACCAGGCTCATCATCTCGCGCACGAAGGCGAAGGCCCCGGTGTAGGTCGCCGGGTTGCTGCGGGGCGTGCGCCCGATCGGGCTCTGGTCGATGGCGATCACCTTGTCGATGGCCTCGGCCCCGAGCAGCTCGCGGTGGCGGCCCGGCTCGGCCGCGGAGCCCTGCAGGCGCCGCGCCAGGATCCGGTACAGCGTCTCCATCACCAGCGTCGACTTGCCGGCGCCGGAGACCCCGGTCACGGCGGTCAGCACGCCCAGGGGGAAGGCCACCTCGAGGTCGCGCAGGTTGTTCTCGCGGGCGCCCACCACGGTGAGCAGGCCTTGGGCGGGCCGACGGCTGCGCGGCGCGCTCACCTGCAGCTCGCGGCGCAGGTAGCGTCCGGTCAGGCTGCCGTTGATGGCGTCGGGGGGGCCTTGGTACATGAGACGCCCGCCGGCCCGGCCCGCCCCTTCGCCCAGGTCCAGCACCCAGTCGGCGGCCCGGATGGTCTCGGCGTCGTGCTCGACCACCACCACGGTGTTGCCGCGGTCGCGGATCTCGACCAGGGCCTGGAGCAGCCGCTTGTGGTCGCGGGGGTGGAGTCCCACCGACGGCTCGTCGAGGACGTACAGGATGCCCTGCATGCGCGCGCCGATCTGCGTCGCCAGGCGCACACGGTGGGCCTCGCCGGTGGACAGGGTGGTGGTGGTGCGGTCCAAGCCCAGGTACCCGAGTCCGACCGCCTCCAGGAACTGGAGCCGCGCGTCGATCTCCTGGATCAGGCGGCGCGCCACCTCCTGCTGCCGCGCGGAGAACTCGAGCCCCGCCAGGGCCTGGCGCAGGTCCGTGACGCACAGCTTCACCAGGTCGGCGATCGAGCGCGATGCCACTGTGACCGCGCGGCTCTCGGCGCGCAGCCGCGAGCCCAGGCAGGCGTGGCAGCGCTCGACCGAAAGGTAGGGCTTCAGGTCCTCGAAGGACTCGCCCTCGCGCTGCGGGCCGGTCTCGGGCGTTTCCGACGCCAGCCGGACCAGCGCCTGCACGCGCCGCCGGATGTGCTCCAGCACGCCGGGGAAGTGCTTGTCGCCCTGCAGCACCGCGCGGCGCGCACGGCGCGGCAGCTCGGCGAAGGGTGCCTCCAGGGAGAAACCCTGGCGCTCCGCCACTTCTTCCAGCGCATCCTTCACGAAGCGCGGGCTGACGCGCTGCCACGGATGCACCGCGCCGTCCTGCAGCGACTTCGTCTCGTCGGGCACGACCTTGGCGGGATCCACGTCCCAGCGCACGCCCAGCCCCTCGCAGTCGGGACAGGCGCCCAGCGGGCTGTTGAAGGAGAAGGCCCGGGGCGACAGCTCGGGCAGCGACACGTCGCAGCGGGCGCAGGCGAAGCGCCGGCTCAGCAGGCGCTCCTCGCCTCCCTCGAAGGACAGCAGCACCGTCTCGTCGGCCAGCGCGAAGCTCTTCTCCAGGGCCTGCAGCAGCCGCGGTCGCGACTCAGGCTTCAGGATCAGGCGGTCGAGCAGCACCTCCAGGCGGTGGGGCTTGCGCGGGTCGAGGACGACCCCGTCCTCGAGACGCGCCGCCTTGCCGTCGATGCGGGCGCGCAGCAGGCCCTGCTGCTTGAGCTCCAGCAGCTCGCGCTTGAAGCCGCCCTTGCGGCCGCGGACCACCGGGGCCAGCACCGCGAGCGGGGCAAAGGCCCGCGTCCTCAAGAGGCTCTCCGCGATCTGTTCGGCGCTGCGAGCCTCGATCGGATCGGCGCAGCGCGGGCAATGGGGCTCGCCCAGGGCGGCGAACATCACGCGCAGGTGGTCGTAGATCTCGGTGACGGTGCCCACCGTCGAGCGCGGGTGGCCCGCGGCGGTCTTCTGCTCGATGGCGATGGCCGGCTGCAGCCCGCGGATCTCGTCCACGTCCGGCTTCTCCATCTGGTCCAGGAACTGCCGCGCATACGGGCTCAGGCTCTCGACGTAGCGGCGTTGGCCCTCGGCGTAGAGCGTGTCGAACGCGAGGCTGGACTTGCCGGAGCCCGAGGGGCCGGTGATCACGACCAGCCGGTTGCGGGGAATCTCGCAGTCGAGCCCCTGCAGGTTGTTGGCGCGAGCGCCGCGGATCAGGATGCGGTCTATCGGGGTCGTCAACCAGCCTCCGGCCAAAAGGGCATTCTACCAAGCCCCGCGGGGCCTGTGGTACGCTCCTGTCTCCGCCCCGGCGCACCCTGGGGTGCCAAAGCTTCGTCCCACCCGACGTCAAGAGCGCCGAAGGAGCAATACCGCGCATGACCAAAAAGGGTAGCGGGAGCGACCGTCGCTCCGAGAAGGCCCTCGAGCTGTTCGAGAAGGGCATGAAGGCCATGGGCAAGAAGGACTACGACAAGGCCCGGGACGCCTTCGACACGCTGCTCGCGGAACACGGCGGGGAACGGGACGTGGTCGAGCGCGCCCGGGCCTTCCGCCTGGTGTGCGCGCGCGCCCTGGACAAGAAGCCCGCCTTCAAGCCCAAGGGCTTCGACGAGCTGCTCCACCACGGCGTCTTCCTGCACAACAAGGGAGAGTTCGACGAGGCGCTGCGCTTCCTGCGCGAAGCCGCCGAGATCCACCCCAAGAACGAACACGTCCAGTACTGCGTGGCGGCTTCGGCGGCCCGGGCCGGCGAGAGCGAGGCGGCCCTGAAGGCGCTGCGCTCGGCGATCGGCCAGAACCCCCAGAACCGAGCCCAGGCGCGGGTGGACTCGGACTTCGACCCGATCCGTGAGGACGAGGAGTTCCAGACCCTCGTCTACGCCCCGCTCCAGTGAGCACGCCGGACCCCGGCGCCCAGGCCGTCCTCCTGGCGGCGGGAAAGGGGACGCGGCTCAAGAGTTCGCGGCCCAAGGTGCTCCACGAGGCGGCCGGGGCGCCGATCCTGGAAGGCCCGCTGCGCGCGCTGGAGGCGCTGGGGGTGCGCCCGATCACGCTGGTCGTCGGCGCCCAGGCGGAAGCCGTCGAGGCGACCTTCGCCGGTCGCGCGCGCTTCGTGCGGCAGGACCCGCCCCTCGGTACCGGCCACGCGCTGCTGGTCGCGCGGGATGCGCTGCGGGAACAGCCGCAGCGCCGCGTGCTGGTGGTGAACGGCGACCTGCCGCTTTTGCGGCCCGAGAGCGTCGCGGCCCTGCTCGGCGCCCATCGCGAGCACGGAGCCGATGCGACGCTTTTGACCGCGGTCCTGGCCGACGCCGGCGCCTACGGCCGGGTTCAACGCGACGCCGGCGGCCAGGTGCAGCGGATCGTCGAGGCCAAGGACGCCAGCCCCGAAGAGCTCTCGATCCGCGAGATCAACGCCGGCCTGTACGTCTTCGAGCTGGCGCCGCTGTGCGCGGCACTCGAGGGGCTGAGGCCCAAGAACGCCCAGGGCGAGTACTACCTCACCGATGTGATCGCGGCCCTGCTGGCGTCCGGAAAACGCGTGGCGGCGCTCCAGGTCGCGGACAGCGCAGAAGCACTGGGCGTCAACACCCTCGAGGAGCTGGCACAAGCGCATCGCGCCCTGGTGGCGCGCCGGCTCCAGGAGCTGATGCTGATGGGCGTGGTGATCGAGGACCCAGCGACCACCATGGTCGGCCTGGACGCGAGCGTCGAGGCCGGCGCGCGCATCCGGCCCTTCTCGTTCCTCGAGGGCAGGACCGTGGTGCGAAGGGGTGCGGTGGTGGGACCCTGGGCGCGGCTCGAGAACGCGGAGGTCGGGCAGGGCGCCGTGATCCTGGATCACTGCCTGCTCCGCGACTGCGTGATCGAGGACGGGGCGCAGGTCGGGCCCTTCAGCCACCTGCGTCCGGAGACACGAGTCGGTGCGGGCGCGCGGGTCGGCAACTTCGTGGAGTTGAAGAAGGCCAGCCTGGGCGCGGGGGCCAAGACTCCGCACCTGAGCTACATCGGCGATGCCACGATCGGGGCCGGCGCCAACGTGGGTGCCGGAACCATCACCTGCAACTACGACGGTGTCGCGAAGCACCGCACGGCGATCGGCGCCGGGGCCTTCGTCGGCAGCAACTCGACCCTGGTGGCGCCCGTCAGCGTCGGTGACGGCGCCTACGTCGCCGCGGGCAGCACCATCACCGAGGACGTGCCCCAGGACGCCCTGGCCCTGGGCCGCGCCCGGCAATCCACGAAGCCTGGCTGGGCGCGGGCCCGCCGCGAGAGGCTGGGTACCAAGAAGTTCCACGGCTAGCGTGCGGGCACACCGCTTGCTGGGACGGTCTTCCTAGATCATGTGCGGAATCGTCGGCTACGTCGGTGGGCGGGATGCCGTGAGCGTCATCCTCGAGGGCTTGAGACGACTCGAGTACCGGGGTTATGACTCGGCGGGCATCGCGGTGGTGGACGCGGGCCGCCTGGAGCGGCGGCGCTCGGCTGGCAAGCTCGGTAACCTGGAGCGCGTCCTGCAGCAGGAGCCACTGCGCGGCGCTTTCGGCCTGGGCCACACCCGCTGGGCCACCCACGGCCGGCCCAGCGAGGAGAACGCCCACCCGCACCAGGACTGCCACGGTCGTGTGGTCGTGGTGCACAACGGCATCATCGAGAACTACCTCGCTCTCAAGGCCCGGCTGCAGGCCGAGGGCCACCAGTTCGTCACCCAGACCGACACCGAGGTCGTGGCCCACCTGGTCGAATCGCTGTACCACGGCTCCCTGGAGACGGCTGTGCGCGAGGCGGTGGCTCAACTCGAAGGCGTATACGCCCTGGTGCTGCTCCATCGAGACGAGCCCCAGACCCTGGTGGCTGCACGCTTGGGTCCGCCCCTGGTGATCGGCCTTGGCGACGACGAGCGCTTCGTGGCCTCCGACGTGGCGGCGCTGCTGCCCTGGACCCGCGATTTCATCTTCCTCGACGACGGCGAAGTGGTGAGCGTGCGGCCCGGACAGCAGCGTATCGTCGACACCCGCGGCCAGCCCGTGGTGCGCGCAGCTCGGCGCATCAGTTGGGACCCGGTGCAGGCCGAGAAGGGCGGCTACCGCCACTTCATGCTGAAGGAGATCCACGAGCAGCCCAGCGCCGTGCGCGACACGCTGCTCGGGCGCATGGACCTCGAGGCGGGCGACGTGAACCTGGACGAGCTGGACGCGGCGACGCCGGCGCTGCGCAGAGCCCAGCGCGTGGTCCTGATCGCCTGCGGCACCAGCTGGCACGCGGCGCTCGTGGGCAAGTTCGTGATCGAGCAGATCGCCGGCCTGCCGACCGAGGTCGACTACGGCAGCGAGTACCGTTACCGCTCGCCGATCGTGCCCCCCGACACCCTGGTCGTCGCCATCAGCCAGAGCGGCGAGACCGCCGACACGCTGGCGGCCTTCCGCGAGGCCCAACGCCTGGGCGCCACCGGCGTCGCGATCTGCAATGTCGAGGGCTCGATGCTGACCCGTGAGGCGCGGGGCAGCCTGCTCACCCACGCCGGCCCCGAGATTGGCGTGGCCTCCACCAAGGCCTTCACCGCCCAGCTCGCGGCGCTGTCGCTGCTGGCTCTGAAGCTGGGCCGCCTGCGGGGCCGCCTGGATGCCGACGCCTGCCGCGAGCAGCTCGCGGGCCTGCAGCGGGTGCCGCACCTGATGGAGCAGTACCTGCAGGCGCCGGGAGCGATCGAAGAGCTGGCGAAGAACGCGGTACAGCGCGCGAACTTCCTGTACCTGGGCCGCGGCATCCACTACCCGATCGCCCTGGAGGGTGCATTGAAGCTCAAGGAGATCTCCTACATCCACGCCGAAGGCTACCCGGCGGGCGAGATGAAGCACGGGCCCATCGCACTGATCGACGACGCCATGGGAATGCTGGCCCTCGTGCCAGCGGGCCGGGTCTACGAGAAGATGCTCTCGAGCGTCCAGGAGGTGAAGGCCCGCGGCGGCCACCTGCTGGCCATCGCCTCGGCGGGCCACGCCTCGGACCTGCGCAAGATCCTCGACGAGGAGGACCACGTGCTGGAGGTGCCGGCCGCCGCGGAGACCTGGGCGCCCTTCCTGTTCGTGCTGCCGCTCCAGCTATTCGCCTACCACGTGGCCGTGCGCGCCGGGCGCGACGTGGACCAGCCGCGCAACCTCGCGAAGTCCGTCACGGTCGAGTGACGTCGCTCCTCGAGGGACTGAACCCCGAGCAGCGCGGGGCGGTGCTGGCCACCGAGGGGCCGGTCTTGATCCTGGCCGGCGCCGGCAGCGGCAAGACCCGGGTGATCGTGCACCGCATCGCGCACCTGATCCAGGACAAGGGCGTGCCGGGGGAGCAGATCCTGGCCGTGACCTTCACCAACAAGGCGGCCGAGGAGATGCGGGGCCGCGTCGAGTCGCTCCTGGGCGGCGCGCCGCCGCGCACCTGGCTGCTGACCTTCCACAGCTTCTGTGTGCGCCTGCTGCGCCGCGAGGCCAAGGCCGCCGGCCTGTCCGCGGGCTTCGTGATCTGGGACGAGGACGACCAGCTGGCCGCGGTGAAGGCGGCGCTGCAGTCGTTGGACCTTTCGGAGAAGCTGCACCCGCCGCGGCGCGTGCTGTCGCGTATCTCGGCGCGCAAGAACGCCGGACGCGACCAGGACGCGCAGGGCGACTCCTTCGCCGAGTCCCAGCTCGCGCAGGTCGCCGCGCGCTATCGCGAGGGCCTGGAACGCGCCTCGGCCCTGGACTTCGACGACCTGCTGCTGCGCAGCGTGGCCCTGCTCGAAGGCAGCCCCGAGGTGCGCGCTGCCTGGCAACGGCGCTTCCCCTACCTGCTGGTGGACGAGTACCAGGACACGAACCGCGTCCAGTACTCCCTGGTGCGCCTGCTGGCCGGGGACTTGGGCAACGTGACGGTGGTGGGCGACGAGGACCAGTCGATCTACTCCTGGCGCGGAGCCGACATCCAGAACATCCTGGACTTCGAGCGCGACTTCCCGGGCGCGCGGGTGCTGCGGCTCGAGGAAAACTACCGCTCGAGCCAGCGCATCCTCGACGCCGCCTCGGCCGTGGTCAGCCGCAACGCCCGGCGCAAGGGCAAGACGCTGCGCGCGACCAAGCCGGGCGGCGATCCGGTCCGCCTGCACACGGCCAGCGACGAGTTCGAGGAAGCGGCCTTCGTGGTGGAGGAGATCGCGGGCAGGCGCGAACAGAAGAGCGCGATCCTGTTCCGCATGAACGCCCAGAGCCGGCTGTTCGAAGAGGCTTTGCTGCGTCAGCGCATTCCCTACGTGGTGATCGGCGGCGTGTCCTTCTACGAGCGGCGTGAGGTCAAGGACCTCTTGGCGTACCTGCGCCTCGTGCAGAATCCCGGCGACGACGCGGCCTTCCGGCGCGTGCTGAACGTTCCGCCCCGGGGTCTGGGCGAGAAGACTCTGGCCGAGCTGCAGCGCCTGGCGGGCGGGCGCGGGCTCAGCCTTGCGGGCGCCCTGGAAGCGGTCCTCGACGAGTCGCTCCTGGCGCCGCGGCTGCTGCTGGCCCTGCGGCGCTTCCGCGAGACCTTGGAGGCGCTGCGCGCGGACCTCCCGCGCCTCACCTTGAAGGGCCTGCTCGAACGCGCCTTGGCGCTCAGCGGCTACTCCGCGGCGCTGGCCGAGGACGACACCCAGGAGTCGGAGGACCGCTTGCAGAACCTGGCCGAGCTGCTCCAGGCTGCCGCCGACTTCGAGACGCGGCGCGAGGACGACGCTGTGCCGGAGACGCCCCAGGCTCGCCTGGCGGCCTTCCTCGACCGCGTGGCGCTGCTCTCCGACGTGGACAAGACCCGGGGCGACGCGCCGGTGCTGCTGCTCACGCTCCACTCGGCCAAGGGTCTCGAGTTCGACAGCGTGTTCCTGGTGGGGATGGAGGAGGGCCTGTTGCCCCACAGCCGCAGCCTGCTGGACCGCGACGGCATCGAGGAGGAACGCCGCCTCGGGTACGTGGGCATGACACGGGCCCGGGAGCGCCTGACCTTGAGCTGGGCCAAGAGCCGCGGCGTGTTCGGCCAACGCCGCCTGCAGGAACGCAGCCGCTTCCTCGACGAGATCCCCGCCCAGCTCGTGGAGGCGTCGGGCGGCAAAGACGCCCCGGACCGCGCCTGGCGCGACGACGTGCCGGCCTGGGGCCGGCGCCCCCGGCTCAGGCGCGAAGGCCCGGCTGCGGCCGCGCCGGTGCCCGCGCTTGCCGGCAGCGCGGGCGGGAGCGTGTTCCGGCCCGGGACGCGCGTGCGCCACCCGCTGTTTGGCGTGGGCACGGTCCTGCGCAGCGAGGGAGCGGGGGACGACCTGAAGCTGACGGTGTCGTTCCCCGCCGTGGGGGCGAAGCGCCTGGTCGCGCGCTTCGCGGGCCTCGAGCCCGTCTAGGCGCTAGCTCTTGGGCAACAGGTCGTAGACGATCCAGCGCGACATCATCTTGGTACCCGTGGCCGACTGCAGCTCGTACTTGCGCAGCACCATCTCGTGGCGCTCCGGCTGCCCGGCTACGGTGATGTCGAGCGCCACGCGCTTGGTCTGCATCTCGCCGGTCAGGCTCTCGATGTCCTCCGCCTGGCCCACGGACAACTGCACCAGGCGCTTCTCCTTGTCGAGGGCGGACTTGCTGTCGGCGACCGCCCGTTTGAACTCCTTCTCCTTGTCGAGGAACTCACGCCACTTGTCGCCGTGGGCCTTGAGGCTGGCCGGGAGTGCCGTCCCCTTCTTGATGGCGTCCTGCACCTTGTCGATCTCCAGGGGGTACTGCAGGAAGTAGGCGCGGTAGGCCTTCTTGTTCTCTTCGAATGCCTGCTCGGCATCCCGGGCCTGCTTCACCAGGGCCACCAGGGGCGCGGGTTGCGGCGGCTCGCTGACGGTCTCGACGATCGACCACTTCTCCGCCTTCTTGTCGAACTTCTTGGCAGCGAAGCTGCCCAGGGTCTGGTCGTCCCCCTGGCGCAGGGCGCTGAAGTACTGGTCCACGACCTTGCTCTCGGATCCCCCGCAGGCCAGGACGGCGGATGCCGCCAGAGCGACCGACAGGGCCTTCATCCACTGCCTCATGGCTCCTCCTTCCCGCTCCCGTTGCCTTCGGGGCTCGCCGGCCCCTCCTCGCCGTCCTCCCGCTCCGCGAGGCGCGCCACCGACATCAGCTGATCGCCCTCCTCGAGCTGGATCAGGCGCACGCCCTGGGTGTTGCGGCCGATGGTCGAGATGTCGGCGGTGTTCAGGCGGATGATCATACCGCGTCCGCTGATCAGCATCACACCTTCGTCACCGTGCAGGAACTTGACCCCGACCACGCGGCCGTTGCGCCCCGAGGTCTTGATGTTGATCAGCCCCTTGCCGCCGCGGCTCTGGATCCGGTATTCGCCGATCTCGGTGCGCTTGCCGAAGCCGTTCTCGGTGACGGTCAGCACCGTGCCACCCAGCACCACGCGCTCCAGGGACACCACCTGGTCGTCGCTCTCGAGCTCGATGCCCTTGACGCCGTAAGCCTGGCGGCCCATGGCCCGGACGTCTTCCTCGTGGAAATGGATGGCCATGCCCTCTCGGGTGCCGAGCAGCAGCTCGTCCTTGCCCGAGGTCAGCACGGCGTCGATCAGGGCGTCGTCGGCCTCGACCGACAGGGCGATGATGCCCGAGGGGCGCGGGTTGGAGAAGGCGCTGAGCTCGGTCTTCTTGGCGATGCCCTTGCGCGTCACCAGCAGCACGAAGCCCTGGGCCTGGAAGCTGCGCACCGCCGAGAAGGCGGCGATCTTCTCGCCCTGCTGCAGGCGCACCAGGTTCACCACCGCCTTGCCCTTGCCCTGGGGACCGACGTCGGGGATCTCGTGGACCTTGAGCCAGTACACGCGGCCCCGGTCGGTGAAGATCAGGATGTAGGAGTGGGTCGAGGCGATGAACAGGTTCTGGACGAAGTCCTCGTCCTTGGTGCGCATGCCGACGCGGCCGCGGCCGCCGCGGCGCTGGGAACGGTAGACGCTGATTGCGGTGCGCTTGATGTAGCCGCCGTGGGTGATGGAGATCGCCACGTCCTCGTCGACGATCAGATCCTCCACGGCGATCTCGTCCACGGCGTCGATGATCTGGGTGCGGCGCGGATCGCCGTGCTCCTGGCGCAGCTTCTCGATCTCGGCCTTGACCAGGGTGTCGATGCGCGCCGGCTTCTGCAGGAGGTCGCGCAGGTCTGCGATCAGCGCGCGGATCTGCGCCAGCTCTTCCACGATCTTCTGGCGCTCCAGGCCCGTCAGGCGCGCAAGCTGCAGCTCCAGCACGGCCTTGCTCTGGATCTCGCTCATGCCGAAACGGGCGATCAGGCCGGCCTGGGCGTCGTCGCGGGTCTTGGCGGAGCGGATCAGGGCGATCACCGCGTCGAGGTGATCGAGGGCGATCGCGTAGCCCTCCAGGACGTGGGCGCGCTCCAGGGCCCGCTTCAGGTCGAACTCGGCGCGCCGGCGCACCACCTGGCGGCGGAACTCCAGGAACAGCTCGCAGGCCTCGAGCAGGTTCAGCACCCTGGGCCGCTGTTCGACGATGGCGAGCAGGATGACGCCGAAGGTGTCCTGGAGCTGGGTGTGCTTGTACAGGTTGTTCAGCAGCACCTGGGCCGGCTCGCCCTTCTTGACGTCGATCACGATGCGCATGCCGTCCCGGTCCGACTCGTCGCGCGGCTCGCCCTGGATGCCCTCGATGCGCTTGTCGCGGATCAGGTCCGCGATGCGCTCGATCAGCGTCGCCTTGTTCACCTGGTAGGGGATCTCGGTGATGACGATCTGCTCGCGGTCGCCCTTGCCCGTGGTCTCGATCTCCGCACGAGCGCGCATGGTGATCTGGCCGCGCCCGGTGCGGTAGGCGCTGCGGATGCCGTCGCGCCCGCAGATGAAGCCGGCCGTGGGGAAGTCGGGGCCCGGGATGCGCTGCATCACGCCTTCCAGGCGCTCCTCGGGTGTCAGGTCCTCGTTCTCGATCACGAAGCCCAGCGCCTCCACGACCTCACCCAGGTTGTGAGGCGGGATGTTGGTGGCCATGCCCACGGCGATGCCCGCCGCGCCGTTCACCAGCAGGTTCGGGTAGGCCGTGGGCAGCACGCTGGGCTCCACGGAGGAGTCGTCGTAGGTCGGCTGGAAGTCGACGGTCTCCCTCTCGATGTCGTCCATCATGGCGGCGCCGAGTCGCGTCAGCCGCGCCTCGGTGTAGCGCTGGGCCGCAGGCGGGTCGCCGTCGACCGAGCCGAAGTTGCCCTGGCCGTCGACCAGCAGCGCCCGCATGTTCCAGGGCTGGGCCATGCGCACCAGCGTGTCGTAGATGGCCATGTCGCCGTGGGGGTGGTAGTTGCCCATCACCTCGCCGACGATCTTGGCGCTCTTGCGGTAGGGCCGGCCCGGCACCAGGCCCATCTGCTGCATGCCATATAGCACGCGGCGGTTGGCGGGCTTGAGGCCGTCACGCACGTCGGGCAGCGCCCGGCCGATGATCACCGACATCGCGTAGTCCATGTAGGACTGGCGCATCTCGTCGGCGATGTTGGTGGGGATGCGGAAGGCGGCGAAGTCCGGCGGCTGTGGCTCGCTCATGCTAGATGTCCAGGTTCCTGACGTTCAGGGCGTTTTCCTCGATGAACTGGCGCCGCGGCTCGACGGCGTCGCCCATCAGGGTCGTGAAGATGTACTCGGCGACCTCGTCGTCCTCCAGGCGCACCTGCATCAGGGTGCGCGTGGCGGGGTCCATGGTGGTCTGCCACAGCTCCTCTGCGTTCATCTCGCCGAGGCCCTTGTAGCGGGAGATCGCGAGGCCGCGGCGGCCCGCGGTCAGGAAGTGCTCGAGCAGCGCCTCGCGGCTCGCGATTGGGGTTTCCTCGCCGTCGATGACGACCAGCGGTGGCCGATCCAGGTCGCGGAACTCCTCGAAGGCGGAGTAGAGCGCCTTGTACTCGGGTGCGCTCACGAAGGCGTCGCCCAGGCGCACCTCGCGCGAGCCGCCGTTGCCGCCCCCCGCCAGCACCACCTCGAACACGCCGTGCTCCTCGTCCTTCTCGAGCACCACGTCCTGGCCGGCCTCCCGCACCGGCTTGATCACCTCGAGCAGGCGCTCTTTCTCGGTGAACGCCGCTGCGTCCTTGACGCCGCCGCGCAGCAGCAACTCGACCAGCGCCTTCGGCGTGCCCTTGCGCTCCACCACCGCCAGCAGCTTGCGGTAGGTCACCATGCGCCCCAGCAGGTGGATCAGGCGCTTGCCGGAGATCTCCAGGCCGCCGCTGCTGCGCACGCGGCGGTTCTCCACGGCGCGCTCCATCAGGAAGGCGTCGAGGGCCGCCTCGTCCTTCAAGTAGCGTTCGGACTTGGCGTGCTTGGCTTTGTACAGCGGAGGCTGGGCGATGAACAGATGGCCGCGCTCGATCAGCTCCTTCATCTGCCGGTAGAAGAAGGTGAGGAGCAGGGTGCGGATATGGCTGCCGTCCACGTCGGCGTCGCACATCACGATGATGCGGTGGTAGCGCAGCTTGGCGACGTCGAAGTCGTCGGCACCCACGCCGGTGCCCAGGGCCATGATGATGTTGCGGATCTGCTCCGAGGCCAGCGTCTTGTCGAGGCGCGCCTTCTCAACGTTCAGGATCTTGCCGCGCAACGGCAGGATCGCCTGGAACTTGCGATCGCGGCCCTGCTTGGCCGAGCCGCCGGCCGAGTCGCCCTCCACCAGGAACAGCTCGCACAGCTCGGGGTTGCGCTCCTGGCACTCGGCCAGCTTGCCAGGCAGGCCGGCACCGTCCAGGGCGCCCTTGCGCCGGGTCAGGTCTCGCGCCTTGCGCGCGGCCTCGCGGGCGCGCACGGCGTCCACGACCTTCAGGGTGATGCGCTTGGCGGCCTGGGGGTTCTCCTCCAGGTAGGCCGAGAGCTTGTCGTTCACCAGGCTCTCGACCAGCCCCTTCACCTCGGTGTTGCCCAGCTTGCCCTTGGTCTGCCCCTCGAACTGCGGGTTCGGCACCTTGACCGAGATCACCGCGGTGAGCCCCTCGCGGGTGTCCTCGCCCTGGATCGGGTCGGGCAGGTCCTTGGACAGCCCCGCGCCGGTCGCGTAGCTGTTGAGGGTGCGGGTCAGGGCGCCCTTGAAGCCCGTCAGGTGGCTGCCGCCGTCGTGGGTGTTGATGTTGTTGGCGAAGGAGTACAGGTTCTCGGCGTAGCCGTCGTTCCACTGCATCGCGATCTCGATCGCCACGCCTTCGCGCATTCCCTCGAGGGCGATGGGTCGCTCGTGGAGCACCTGCTTGTTGCGGTTCAGGTGTTCGACGTAGCTCGAGATGCCGCCTTCGTACTGGAAGCGGTGCTTCTTGCCGTCGCGCTCGTCCTCTAGGGTGATCAGGATGCCCTTGTTGAGGAACGACAGCTCGCGCAGGCGCTGCGACAGTGTGTCGAAGCTGAAGGTGGTGGTCTCGAAGATCTGGGGGTCGGGCTTGAAGGTGACCTTGGTGCCGCGACGGTCCGTGACGCCGGTCTCGCCGAGCGGCCCCTGGGGATCACCGCGCCTGTAGGACTGGCGGTAGACCTTGTGGTTGCGCCAGATCTCCACCTCGAGTGTCTCGGACAGCGCGTTCACCACGGAGATGCCGACGCCGTGCAGGCCGCCCGACACCTTGTAGGCCTTCTTGTCGAACTTGCCCCCGGCGTGGAGCTTGGTCAGCACCACCTCGGCCGACGACGGGCCGGAGGGGTGGGGCTCCACGGGAATGCCACGGCCGTTGTCGACCACCGTGACCGAGTTGTCGATGTGGATGGTGACGCCGATCTCGCTGCAGTGCCCGGCCAGGGCTTCGTCCACCGAGTTGTCCACGACCTCGTACACCAGGTGGTGCAGGCCCGCCTCGCCGGTCGAGCCGATGTACATCGCGGGCCGGATGCGAACCGCTTCGAGGCCCTCCAGGATGCGGATCGCCTCCGCGCCGTAGTCGGCCGTGTCGGGCTCCGCCGTCTTCGTCTCCTCTGCTGCCATCGCTCTCCTTGGGCCTCGCGTGGGCCCCTACGCGGGCCGCACCTCGCCCGCCGCCACCGCGAAGCGCCGCGCCAGGCCGTCGAGCTCGGCCGCCCAGGCCGGGTGAGCGGTCGTCACCAGGGCCTGACCGTCCGCCGCCACGCGCTCGCACAGGGCTCGGGTTCGATCGAAATCCAGCTCCGAGTCGAGATCGTCCAGCAGCAGGGTCGCGCGCTGACCGCGTTCCTGCCGCACCACCTCGGCCGCCGCCAGGGTCAGGGCCAGGAGCGCGCTGCGCGCCTGGCCCGAGGACGCGACGAGCGCCGCCTCCTCGCCGTCGATCGTGAGCAACACGCGGTCGCGATGCGGTCCCACCAGGCTGAGCCTCGCGCGCCGTTCGACCGCGCGCTGCGCCTCGAGCTCGCGCCCCAGCGCCTGGGCCTCGGCCTCCGGGCTGGCTGCGGGCGCGGGCTGCAGGCTGACACCGTAGCGCTCGCCGCTGGCGCTGAACCCGGCCGCGAGCGCGTCCCGCAGGCGCGCCACGTAGGCGCCCCGCCGCTGGCGCAACCGGGCGCCGCTCTCGACCAGGCGCTCGTCCCAGGCCTCGACTCCACGGCCCCCGGATTGCAGGGCGGCGTTGCGCTGGCGCAGCACGCGCTCGTACTCGCGCACCAGCTGCCTGTAGGCCGGCCACAGCGCGGCTGCGCCCCGGTCGAGGAACTGGCGCCGCTCCTTCATGGGGCCGCGGATCACCCGCAGGCGATCCGTCGCGTACACGACCACGTCGAGGCGGCCCGCGTAGTCGCCCGGTCCGACTTCGCGCCCATCGACGGCGAAGCGTCGGCGCGCGCTGCTCACCTCCACCTCGAGGCGCGTCCCGCCGGCGTCCTCGAGCACGCCCCGCGTGAACAGGCTCTCGCGGCCGCGCCGGATCAGGCTCCGGGTCTCGTCGGTGCGGAAGGAGCGGCCGCGGGCCAGCAGGCCCACGGCCTCGAGCAGCGATGTCTTGCCCTGGGCATTGTCGCCCACGAAGATGTTGAGGCCCGCGGACAGACGCACCTCGGCCTGGGCGATTACCCTCAGGTCCTGCACGTTCAACTGGCTCAAGCGCACGCTGCCATCCGGGATCGTCCCGCTCAGAGTCGCATCGGCATCACGACGTATCGATACTCGAGGCCATCCTTGGCCTCGGGTCGCAGCAGGCCCTGGCTCTCGGAATCCTTCAGCTCGATCTCGACGCGCTCGCTTCCCGCCGCGGCCAGGAATTCGAGCAGGTACTGCGCGTTGAATCCCACCTCGATGGCTGCGCCCTTGTACTCCACGGCCAGGGCTTCCTTGGCCTCCCCGAGATCCGGCGAGCTCGCCAGCAGCTCCAGCCTGCCGGGTCCCAGCACCAGCTTGACCGCGCGGCTGCGCTCCGACGACAACAAGCTGACCCGGCGCAGGGCCGTGGTCAGCGCCTCGCGCTCGAGGCTCAGGCTCTTGTCGCCCTTGATCGCGACGACCTTCTCGTAGGCGGGGAAGTTCCCCTCGATCGTCTTGCTGGCCAGGGTTCGGCCTCCCGCCCTGAACACCAGGTGGTTCTCGACCTGCTGGAATGTGGCCTGCTCCTCGCCTTCGAGCAGGTGCACGAGCTCGGTGATCGCCTTGCGCGGCACCAGCACGCGCTGGGCGTCGGCGCCCTTGAGCGCCGCTTGGCGTCTCGCGTAGGCGAGCCGATGTCCGTCGGTCGCCACCATCGAGAGCGCGTCCTTCTCGAACACCAGCAGCGCTCCCGCCAGGTAGTAACGCGCATCCTCGGCGGTGATAGCGAACGCGGTGCGCGCGATCAGGTCGCGCAGCACCTGGGCCGGGATCTCGATGCCCTTGCCCGGCTTGCTCTCGGGCAACGCCGGGAAGTCTTCGCGGGGCAGGCCGGCCACCTTGAAGCTGGTGCGCTCGCATTCGATCGAGGCCCAGGCGTCGGCCAGCTGCTTCAGGTGCACGTCGCTGTCGGGCAGCGAGCGCACGATCTCGTACAGCTTCTTGGCTTGCAGCGTGATGGCGCCCTTCTGGGCCACCTGGGCGGGGCAGCCGCAGCGCAGCGACACGTCGAGATCGGTGGCGGCGATGTGGATCTGGCTGCCCTGGGCTTCGACCAGCACGTTGGAGAGGATGGGGATCGAGTTCTTGCGCTCCACGATGCCCTGCACGAGCTGGAGTTCTTTCAAGAGGTCGTTCTTGCGGACCACGATCTCCATTCAGTTCCTGCCTTTCGGATTCCAGGAGGGTTCTTGATGAACGAGAATGAGGCCTGCGGAAACGGCGGAAAACGCCGCAGGCTTCGGAGAACAAGCGGCTTGGGCTGTGGGCGCGGCTGTCGAAGCGGCCGCGGGTGCGTGGCGGATTCCGCGGGGCCGAGGGCGCTGCGCAGCCGCTCCACGGGCCCGGCGCGGCCGGCCTGTCGAAAGCCGCGCTAACTTCATCGAAACGCCTGCACAAAGCTGTTGATGAGGCGGTCGAAGTCGGGGTCCTTGCGGCGCAGGCCGTCGATCTTGCGCAGCGAGTGGATCACCGTGGAGTGGTGCTTGCCGCCGAAGGCCTTGCCGATCTCGGGCAGCGAAGCCTGGGTCAGGGCTTTCGTGAGGTACATCGCGATCTGCCGCGGCACCGCTACGGCCTTGGAGTTGTTCTTGGCCCGCAGGTCGGTGAGCTTGACGTGGTAGTGGTCGGCGACGAACTTCTGGATCATCTCCGAGGTGACCGGCTTCTCCTCGGTGGCGAGCAGGTCGCGCAGCACCTCGTGGGCCAGTTGCAGGTCGATGTCGCGCCCGGTCAGGCTCGCGTAGGCGACGAGACGGATCAGGCTGCCCTCCAGCTCGCGGATGTTGGTCTTGACCTTGCTGGCGATGAACAGCGCGACGTTCTCCGGCACCTCGACGCGTTCGGACTCTGCCTTGCGCTTCAGGATCGCGACCTTGGTCTCGATGTCGGGGGGCTGGATGTCGGCGATCAGGCCCCACTCGAAGCGGCTGTGCAGGCGCTCCTCCAGGGTCGGGATCTGGCGCGGCGGGCAATCGCTCGAGATCACGATCTGGCGCTGGCCGTCGTGGAGCGCGTTGAAGATGTGGAAGAACTCCTCCTGGGTGCGCTCCTTGCCGGCGATGAACTGGATGTCGTCGACGAGCAGCACGTCCACGGTGCGGTACTTCTGCCGGAACGGCGTCAGCCGGTCGAAGCGCACGGCGCTGATCATCTCGTCGACGAAGCGGTCGGTGGAGACGTAGAGCAGCCGCAGCTGCCGGGTGCGCGCCTGGATGTAGTGGCCAATGGCGTGCATCAAGTGGGTCTTGCCCAGGCCGACGCCGCCATACAGGAACAGCGGGTTGTAGGACTTGCTGGGGATCTCGGCCACCGCGCGCGCCGCGGCGTGGGCGAACTGGTTGGAGGAGCCCACCACGAAGCTCTCGAAGGTGTACTTCGCGTTCAGCGGCGAGGGCAGGAGCGGCTCCCTGGGCTCACTGCCGTCCTGGGCCTCGGTCTCGAAGACCACGTGGAGCTCGCTGCGGCCCAGCTCCGAGAGCGCCTCCTTCACGTAGCCCGCGTAGTGCTTCTCCAGCCACTCCTTGAACTCCGGGCTGGGCACGCGCACGCGCAGGAGCGACGTGTCCTCGCGCAACTGACTGGTCGGACGGAACCAGGTGGCGAAGCTGTGCCGGTTGAGCTTGCCCTCGACCTTTTCGAGAACGCTATCCCAGAGGCTCATGATGCTGATTATAAAAGACTTATGGTCTCAAGCCAACCGTCCGCAGAGGCCGCCCGTCGTCGGAATCGTTTTGCACAGAGATTTCAACAACTGTGGAAAAGCCGAGTCGCCAGGCCGGGTGTCTCTCGGGGGAAAGCCGACTGAGACGTCAGCGAAAAGTAGCACACGGGGGTGCTCCTGACAAGGTCGCGTGCGGCCTCCCGTCCGCCTCCAGTTTGACAAGGGCCGCGAGCACCTCTACACTCGAAACTTTGTCCGAGGATCACGATGAAGCGGACCTTTCAGCCAAACAACCGACGACGCAAGCGCACCCACGGGTTTCTGGTCCGGATGCGGACGAAAGGCGGCCGGCTCGTACTGAAGCGGCGCCGCCAGAAGGGGCGCAAGCGCCTGGCCACCTAGCCGCGCAGGGGCGGGCGACGCTGCGGCCGCAGGACCGCCTGCACGCGGCCGGCGAGTTCCAGCAGCTGCTGCGGCGCGGGCTGCGCCTCCAGGGCCGGCTGTTCCTGCTGGTGGCGCTGCCCAACGGCCGCCGCCGCGACCGGCTGGGCGTCGTGCTGCCCCGGCAGCTCGGCGCCGCCGCGGAGCGCAACCGCATGCGGCGCCTGCTGCGCGAGGCGTTTCGCAGCGCGCGGCCCGTCCCGCAGCCCGGCCTCGACCTGTTGCTGCTGCCACGCCGCGAGATTCTCGAATGCAAGAGCCATGACGTCCGGCACGAGCTCAGCGAGCGACTGCGCCGGCTCGGCGCGCGCCTCGCTCGGCGCGCGGGCGCTGCTGCTAACGCTTGAGGCCTACCGCGTGATCCTCTCGCCGCTCCTGGGCGGCCACTGCCGCTTCGAGCCCAGCTGCAGCCGCTACGCCAGCGAGGCCATCGAACGCCACGGCGCACGGCGCGGCGCCTGGCTGGCCCTGAAACGCGTGCTGCGCTGCCAGCCGTTCTCTTCCCCTGGACTCGACCCGGTGCCATGAAGGACACGACCGAAGACCGCCGCTTGCTGCTGGCCATCGCCCTCAGCCTGCTCGTCGTGACAGGCTACCAGCTGTTCTTCGTGCCGCGCCCCGTCCCGCGGCCAGCGGCGCCCAGCCCGGCGGCCGCGGCGGCGCCGGCCCCCGCGACCGTTGCCGCGCCCGACAGCGAGGCCGCGCCGCTGTCGAGCCCGGCTGCCCCGCTCGAGCCGCCGCGCAGCGCCCGCGAAGAACGCCGTGTCGAGGTCGGCGGCCGGGACATCGCGCTGGCCTTCACGAACCGTGGGGCGCGGCTCCTGTCCTGGCGCCTGCTGGGCTTCAAGGACGAGCGTGGCCGCCCCGAGGAAATGGTGCAGGCCGCGCGGGACGCTGCGCGGCCGCTCGACCTCGAGACCGGCGACGCAGGACTGGACGAGCGCCTGCGCCAGGCGCTGTTCGAGGTCAAGGAGCCCGCGGCGGCGGGCGGCCGGCTCGACTTCGAGTTCTCCGACGGCGAATTCTACGCCCGCAAGAGCTTGCGCCTGGGCAGCGACGGCTTCGTGGTCGCCGTGGAGGGCGAGCTGCGCCGCGCGGGGCGCCCCGTCGCGCTGCGTCTCGTCTGGGGCCCCGGCGTCACCAACCCGACCCCGCGTGAGACCGAGGTCCAGGGCTACGTGGCGCCCCAGGCCGTGGCGCGCACGCCCGAGGGCGTCGAGCGACTGCCTCCGGACCAGCTCTCCGGACCCAGGAGCCTGCCCGAGGCGGCCTGGGCCGGCGTCGAGAGCCAGTACTTCGCGGCGCTGCTGGTGCCCGCGCGCCCGACCGGCGTGGAGCTGCGCAGCGCGGAGCTGGCCCAGGCCGAGGACGGCAAGCCGACCCGTGGCGCCCTCGCGCTGGTGCCGCTTGCGGGTGAGGTCCAGGCCTACGTCGGGCCCAAGGACTGGGACACGCTGCACGCCCTGCGCCTGGGTCTCGAGGACGTGGTGCCGATCGGCGACTGGATCGGCCCCATCGTGGTGCCGCTCTTGCGCCTGATGCGCTACGTGCACTCCCACGTCGGCAACTACGGCTGGTCGATCGTGACCCTCACGCTCCTGATCAACCTGGTGATGGGGCCGCTGCGCCACATGTCGATCGCCAACGGCATGAAGATGGCGAAGCTGTCCCCCGAGATGCGCGTGATCCAGGAGCGCTATCGCAAGATCCCGGCCCTCGACCCGCGCCGGCAGGACATGCAGAAGGAAGTGAACGAGCTCTACGCCCGTCACGGCATGAGCATGGGCACCCAGATGCTGGTGGGCTGCCTGCCCATGCTGCTGACGCTGCCGTTCCTGTTCGCCTTCTACCGGGTGCTGACCCTGGCCGTGGAGCTGCGCGGGGCCTCGTTCCTGTGGATCCCCGACCTCAGTCACCGCGACCCGCTGTTCCTGACCCCGCTGCTGCTCGGCGTCTCGATGTTCGTGATGCAGAAGCTGACGCCCACCACCCTGGACCCGGCCCAGCAGCGGATCATGATGATCATGCCGCTGATGCTGGTGGTGATGTTCTTTGCGGCGCCGGCGGGCCTCAACCTGTACTGGCTGGCCTCGAACCTGTGCTCGATCGTGCAGCAGGGCCTGACCCTGAGGATCCTGCGCTCCGCCGAGGAGCGCGCCAAGCAGGACGCGAAGCAGGAGAGGAGGCGGGCGTGAAGGATCCGGTTTTCGAAGCCGAGGACCTGGAGACGGCGCTTCAGCAGGCGACTTTCTCCACCGGGCTGGCCCGCGAGACCCTGCGCTACGTGGTGCTGGAGCCGGGCAGCGCGGCCGGCCCCGGTCAGCCGGGCCGAAGCACCCGGATCGCGGTGTTGCTGGGCGCGGCGCCGGCGGCGAGTCCCCAGGCGTCGGCCGCGGCCCCGGCCGCGCCCCGACCCGGCGCTTCCGATCCGACGCTGGAGATCGACGCCCTGCTGCGCGCCCTGGGCAAGGCCGCCGGACTGCCCCTGGAGGCGGAGTGGACGCCCGGCCCCGAGACCTGCCTGTTGAAATTGAGTGGCGCCGACCAGTTCCTGCTCCAGGACGACGCCGAGCCGCTGCGGGCCCTGGAGCACCTGCTGCAGCGGGTCGCGGGCGACCGGCTGGAGGGCCGGCTGGTGCTGGATGTGGCCGGCTATCGCGGCGCTCGTGAGGCCCAGATCCAGAGCCAGGCGCGGGCCTGGGCCGAGGAGGTACGCCGCAGCGGACAGCCGCGCGAAACGCCGCCCATGAACGCCTACGACCGCCGGCTGGTGCACCTGGCCCTCGCCGGAGACACGGATCTGCGCACCTTCAGCGTCGGGGAAGGCGCGCGCCGCCGCGTGACCATCGCCCCGGCCTCCGAAGCGCCATAGGCGCCCACGCCCCGGCACTCCTGCGGCTGGGCCTCCCCACGGGGGCCCTGGCGCCCCTCGAGGCGTACCTCGACCTGCTGGCGGCCTGGAGCCCGCGCGTCAACCTGACGGGCGCGCATGGACCCGAGGAGCGCGTGGCGGTGCTGGTGGCCCCGGTCCTGCCCCTGGCGGCGCTGGCGCTCTCGCCCCTCGTCGACCTGGGCTCCGGCAACGGCTCGCCGGGCCTGGTGCTGGCCATCCTGCGGCCGGAGCTCGAGGTCAGCCTGCTGGAGCCACGGCAGCGGCGCTGGGCCTTCCTGCGCGAAGCGGCCCGCGCCGCCGGCCGCCCCGGCGTGGGGGTGTTGCGCCAGCGCCACGACGAGTGGGAGGGCGGGCCCGTGCGCTGCCTGTGCCTGCGCGGCCTGCGCCTGCCAGCGGCGGAGCTGCACGCCCTGCTGCGCCCCGGCGGGCGCCTGCTGGTGCTGGGCCAGGCGCCCGGGCCGCACCCCGGCCTGGTCCCGGAAGCGGGCCCGCCGGGGGTTCACGCGCTGCGCCGGGTCGACTAGCCGGCCGCTGTTCCACGTGGAACAACGGCCGTGTCGCGCCGCGGGCCCGTGCTATCCTCCGCGGTCCTGAACGAGGGGGGCGTGGGCCGGGTCATCGCGATCGCGAACCAGAAGGGCGGCGTCGGCAAGACCACCACCGCCATCAACCTGGCGGCCAGCCTGGCGGCCGCCGAGCGCCGGGTGCTGGCGGTGGACTGCGACCCCCAGGGCAACCTGACCTCGGGCCTGGGCCGCAAGCAGAAGCAGTCGCGCCCCAGCCTGTACGAGGTGTTGCTGGAGGGGCTGCCGCTCGAGGAGACCCTGCTCGCGACCGAGCTGCCGTACCTGAGCCTGGCGCCGGCCGACCGCAACCTGACCGGAGCCGAGATCGAGCTGGTGCCGGCCCTGGCCCGCGAGTACCGTCTGAAGGAGGCGCTGGAGGGCCTGAAAGAGCGCTACGACTACGTCTTCCTCGACTGTCCGCCCAGCCTGGGCCTGCTCACGGTCAACGCCCTGGCCGCCGCCGACCGCCTGCTGGTGCCCCTGCAGGCCGAGTACTTCGCCCTCGAAGGCGTGTCGGAGCTGCTCTCGACCCTGAAGCGCGTGCAGCGCGCCTTGAACCCGCAGCTTTCGGTGCTGGGCGTGCTGCTCACCATGGTGGACGAGCGCACCAACCTGGCCCAGCAGGTGAGCGCCGAGATCCGGCAGCACTTCAAGGATCAGGTGTTCAAGACGAAGGTTCCTCGTAGCGTACGCCTGGGCGAGGCGCCCAGCTTCGGCAAGCCGATCCTGTTGTACGACATCCGCTCGAAGGGGGCCGAGGCCTACCTGGCCCTGGCCCGGGAGCTCATGGAGCATGAAGAGAAAGGCGCTGGGGAAGGGGCTCGGGGCGCTCCTGCCCGATCCTGACGAGGCCGCCCCGGCCGGGGCCCTGGAGGTCGAGCTGGAGCGCATCGACCCCAACCCGTTCCAGCCGCGGCAGGCGTTCCCGGCCCAGGAGATCCAAGAGCTGGCGGCCTCGATCCGCGAGAGCGGCCTGCTGCAGCCCATCGCGGTGCGACCGCGCGGCTCGCGCTACGAGATCGTGGCCGGCGAACGCCGGGTCCGCGCCGCGCGCAGCCTGGGCCTGCTGCGGGTGCCGGTGCTGGTGCGGGAACTCGCGGACGCACAGATGCTGGAGCTGGCGCTCGTCGAGAACCTGCAGCGCCAGGACCTGCTGCCCCTGGAGGAGGCCCAGGCCTACGAGCGCCTGCACGCCGATTTCAAGCTGACCCAGGAGGAGATCGCCCGCAGGGTCGGCAAGGAGCGAGCCACGGTCGCGAACGCCATGCGGCTGCTGCGCCTGCCCGCCGGCGTGAAGCAGCTGCTGGCCGCCCGCACGCTGGAGGCCGGTCACGCCCGGGCGCTCTTGGCCCTCGAGAAGGCCGAGGCGCAGGTCGCCCTAGGGCGCGAGGCCGCGCGCCGCGGGCTGTCGGTGCGCGAAGTCGAAAGGCGCGTGGCGCTGCAGAAGGCGCCGCGCCAGCCGACCCGGCCGCGCGACCCCAACACCCGTGCCGCCGAGGAACGCCTGCGCGCCGCCCTGGGCAGCCGCGTCCAGATCGCGCGCCGCGGCAAGGGCGGCCAGCTCAAGCTCGCATTCCAGAGCGAGGCCGAGCTGCAGCGCCTGTTCGAGCTGTTGCTGCGCGGCGCCCGCGGTCGCGGGTAGACTGTCGGCGAGAGCCCGGGGGAGCAGGCGTGATCAAGCTGAAGGGCCTGGTCAGCGAAGAGCTGAACGGCTTTATGGACGAGGGCACCGAGTTCCTGGGCGAGCTGCGCTTCCGCAACACCTTCCGCGTCGACGGCCGGCTGCGCGGCCGCATCGTCTCGGAGAACACCCTGGTGGTGGGCGAGAGCGCGCGGGTGGAGGCCGACATCGACTGCGGCGTGGTGTCGATCAAGGGCCAGGTGGTGGGACGCGTGCAGGGCCGGCAGCGCATCGAGCTCTTGGCCGGGGCCCGGGTCCAGGGCACCCTGGTCTCGCCCAAGCTGGTGATCGAGGACGGTGCCGTCTTCGAGGGCGACTGCGAGATGGCCCCCGGCCGCGCGCCGGAGCCGGCCCGGCCCGGCCCTGGACCTTAGATACATTTTTATATACTACAATGAGCGACGAACGGGAGCGCATCCGGCGCCTCACCGAGCGCGTGGCCTGCGCCGGTTGAGCCAGCAAGCTCGGCCCGGCCGAGCTCGCCCAGGTCCTGGGCGGCCTGCAGACGACGAAGGACCCGCGCGTGCTGGTCGACATGACGACCGGGGATGATGCCGGCGTGTTCCGCCTGGACGCCACGACGGCCCTGGTGCAGACCGTGGACTTCTTCACCCCGGTGGTGGACGACCCGCACGCCTTCGGGCGCATCGCGGCCGCCAACGCGCTCTCCGACGTCTACGCCATGGGCGGCCGTCCGCTGACGGCGCTCTCGATCGCGGCCTTCCCCGAACGCGACTTCCCGCTGGAGTGGGCGCGCGCGATCGTGGCGGGCGGGGCCCAGGGGCTGGCCGAGGCCGGCTGCGCGCTGCTCGGCGGCCACAGCGTGCGCGACCCGGAGATCAAGTTCGGCTACGCCATCACCGGCCTCGTGGATCCGGCGCGCATGCTCACGAACTCCGCCGCCCACGCCGGTGAGGCGCTGGTGCTGACGAAACCACTGGGCACCGGCGTGGTGGCGACCGCACTCAAAGCGGGCGCCGCCCCGGAAGCCGCGGTGGCGGCGGCCAGCCGCAGCATGGAGACGCTGAACCAGCGCGCGGCCGAGGCGGCGCTGCGCCACGGCGTTTCGGCCGCCACCGACATCACCGGCTTCGGCCTCCTGGGCCACGCCTGGAACATCGCCCGCGAGAGCGCGGTGAGCCTCGAGCTGCGCAGCGACCAGCTGCCGCTGCTGCCTGGAGCCCTGGCACTCGCGGAGCGCTTCCAGGCCGGCGGCCTCAAGTCCAACCGTCAGGCCTTCAGCGCGCACGTGAGTTTCGCGCGCAGCCTGCACCCGGCCCTCTTGGCCCTGCTTTTCGACCCCCAGACCTCGGGCGGCCTGCTGCTGTGCGTGCCCGAGGGCGAGCTCGGGGCGCTGCTCACGGAGCTGCCAGAGGCCCGCGCCATCGGCCGCGTGGAAGCGAGGGGTCAGGGCGCACTGCGCGTGGCCTAGTAGCGCCGTCTCCGGCTTTGACCTCATCTCGCGGCGCGTGCTAACCTTCCGCGCTTTTTTCAGCAGGGTCTGGCGCTCCGCGAAGTCGGGGAGCGCTCTCGAATCGAGGGCCAGTCACGAGACCATGAGGGGAGCTTCCCGGGGCGTCGCCCGCCGCTACGCCCGCGCCATCTTCGAGGTGGCGGCCGCCGCCGGAACCGCCCGCGCGCTGCGGCCCGAGCTGGAGGCCAGTGCCCGGGCGTTTTCGGTAACCCCCGAGCTGCGGCGGGCGCTCGAGCACCCGGCGCTGCCCATCGAGAAGAAGCGCGGCCTGATCGCGAAGCTGTTTGCCGCGGGGTCGCCGCTGCTCTTGAAGTCGCTGGACCTGCTGCTCGAGCGCGGCCGCCTGCCGTTGCTGCCGTCCGTGGCCGAGGAGTACGCGGCGGCACTGCTGGCGAGCGAGAACACCCAGAGCGCCGAGGTCGTCACGGCCACGCCGCTCGGCGCCGACGACGCCGCCCGCATCGAGACGGCCCTGCGCCAACTGACCGGCTCCGGTATCGAGCTGCGCAGCCGCATCGAGCCGGAACTGCTGGGTGGTGTCCTGGTCAAGATCGACGGGCGAGACTACGACGGCACGGTGCGCGGGCGCCTGCGAGCGCTGCGGGCGCGCCTGCTCACGGCCTAACACGGAAGGGACTCGATGGAGATTCGAGCGGAAGAGATCACCCAGATCCTGAAGCAGCAGCTGCAGGGCTTCGCCGCCGGCGTCGACGTGCAGGAGGTTGGCAGCGTGCTCTCGGTCGGGGACGGCATCGCCCGCATCCACGGGCTGGAGCGCTGCATGGCCGGCGAGCTGCTGGAGCTGCCCCACGGCATCATGGGCATCGCGCTGAACCTCGAGGAGGACTCGGTGGGTGCCGTGCTGATGGGGGAGACCGCCGAGATCAAGGAAGGCGACCCGGTCAAGCGCACCAAGCGCATCATGTCGGTGCCCGTGGGCGAGGCCATGGTCGGGCGCGTGGTGAACGGGCTGGGCCAGCCCATCGACGGCAAGGGGCCGATTGCGACCAAGGAATTCGGCTACATCGAGCGGATCGCCCCGGGTGTCGTGGACCGCCAGCCGGTGCGCGAGCCCCTCGAGACCGGCATCAAGGCCATCGACGCCATGGTCAACATCGGCCGCGGCCAGCGCGAGCTGGTGATCGGCGACCGCCAGACCGGCAAAACCGCCGTGGCCGTCGACACGATCATCAACCAGAAGGGCAAGGGCGTCATTTGCATCTACGTCGCGATCGGCCAGAAGCGCTCGACCGTGGCCCAGGTCGTGAAGACCCTCGAAGACTTCGGCGCGATGCAGCACACCATCGTGGTGGCGGCCACGGCCTCCGACCCGGCGCCGTTTCTCTATCTGTCGCCCTACGCCGGCACCGCCATCGGCGAGTACTTCCGCGACAAGGGCGGCCACGCCCTGTGCGTGTACGACGACCTGTCCAAGCACGCCGCGGCCTACCGCGAGATCTCCCTGGTGCTGCGCCGGCCCCCGGGGCGCGAGGCGTATCCGGGTGACGTCTTCTACCTTCACAGCCGCCTGCTGGAGCGCGCCTCCAAGCTGAGCGACAAGCGTGGCGGCGGCAGCCTGACCGCGATCCCGATCATCGAGACCCAGGCCGGCGACATCTCGGCCTACATCCCGACCAACGTCATCTCGATCACCGACGGCCAGATCTTCCTGGAGTCGGACCTGTTCAATTCGGGGATCCGGCCCGCCATCAACGTGGGCAACTCGGTCAGCCGCGTGGGCGGCTCGGCCCAGACCAAGGCCATGAAGGCCGTGGCCGGTCGACTGCGCCTGGACCTCGCCCAGTATCGCGAGCTGGCGGCATTCGCCATGTTCGCCTCGGATCTCGACAAGTCGACCCAGGCAACACTGGCGCGCGGCGAGCGCATGACCGAGATCCTGAAGCAGGACCAGTACGCTCCCCTGGCGATGGAGAAGCAGGTGCAGGTGATCTACGCGGCTACCAACGGGTATCTAGACGCCTACCCCGTCGGCGAGTGCCGACGCTACGAGGCGGAGCTTGGGACCTTCATGGACACCAACCACCCCGGCCTGCAGAAGGAAATCGCCGAGAAGAAGGACATCAAGGGCGAGATCGGCGAGCGCCTGAAGAAGGCCCTCGAGGAGTTCGGCCAGGTGTTCCAGGCCAAGGCTGCCTAACCCGGCGCAAACGCCAGGCTCAGCATGCCCGCCCTCGTCGACATCCGGCGCCGGATCCGCAGCGTAAAGAACACGCAGCAGATCACCAAGGCCATGAAGATGGTGTCCGCGGCCAAGCTGCGGCGCGCCCAGGAGGCGATGTTCGCGGCGCGGCCCTACGCTCGGAAGATGCTGGAGGTGCTCGAGAGCCTGGCCGCCCGAGCCCACCCCGAGGCGCATGCGCTGCTGCAGGAGCGCGAGGAGCGCAAGATCCTGCTGGCGGTGGTGACCGCCGACAAGGGCCTGTGCGGCGGCTTCAACGCCAACATCCTGCGCGCCGGCGCCCGCTTCCTGGAAGAGAAGAAGGACAAGGACGTGGTGCTGGAGCTCGTGGGTCGCCGCGGCCGCGACTATTTCAAGCGCCGCCGCTTCGGGATCCACGCCGAACACGTGGGGCTGCCCCAGCCGCCGCAATTCGCCTTCGCCCAGTCCCTGGCCAAGTCTTTCATCGAGGGCTTCGTGTCCGGCCGCTTCGACCACGTCTACCTGCTCTTCAACGAGTTCAAGAGTGTCATCCAGCAGCGCATCGTGGTACAGCGCCTGCTGCCCCTGGAGCGCCGGGCGATCCACGACCGCGCCCCGGCCATCGACTACATCTACGAGCCTGGGCCCGAGGCGATCTTCGACGAGATCCTGCCCAAACACGTCGAGACCCAGGTCTGGCGCGCGCTGCTGGAGTCGGCGGCCGCGGAACACGGGGCGCGCATGGCGGCCATGGACGCGGCCACGAGCAACGCCAGCGACATGATCGACCGCCTGACCCTGTACATGAACAAGGTGCGCCAGGCGGCGATCACCAAGGAGATCATCGAGGTCGTCTCGGGAGCCGGCGCGTGACGGCAAAGCCCGCGGGCGACGAACGGAGACTGTGAAGATGGCCAGCGAGAACGTCGGTCGGGTGATCCGGATCGTCGGTCCCGTCGTGGACGTGGAGTTCGACAAGGTGGTGCCGGCGATCTACAACGCCGTGCGCGTGGTCGACGACGGCAGCCTGACCGGCACCCCGCTGGACGTGGTGACCGAGGTCGAGCAGCACCTGGGCGAGCGCCGCGCACGCTGCGTCAGCATGCTGGCCACCGATGGCATGGTGCGCGGCATGAAGGCCATCGACACCGGCGGCCCGATCTCGGTGCCGGTGGGCCGCAAGACCCTGGGTCGCGTGCTGAACGTAATCGGCGAACCGGTGGACGAGCTGGGGCCGGTGAACGCCGAGAAGCGCATGCCGATCCACCGCCCGGCCCCGAGCTTCGACGAGCAGTCGACCAAGCTCGAGATGTTCGAGACCGGCATCAAGGTCATCGACCTGATCGAGCCCTACCTGCGCGGCGGCAAGATCGGGCTGTTCGGCGGCGCCGGCGTCGGCAAGACGGTCATCATCCAGGAGCTGATCTACAACCTGGCCAAGCAGCACGGCGGCGTGTCGGTGTTCGCCGGCGTCGGCGAGCGCACCCGCGAGGGCAACGACCTGTGGCTCGAGTTCCAGGAGTCCAAGGTCCTCGACCTGCAGAGCTTCGAGAACAGCAAGGCCGCTTTGATCTACGGCCAGATGACCGAACCCCCGGGAGCGCGTTTGCGCGTGGCGCTGACCGGGCTCACCGTCGCCGAGTCGTTCCGTGACGACGAAGGCAAGGACGTGCTGCTGTTCATCGACAACATCTTCCGCTTCACCCAGGCGGGCTCCGAGGTCTCGGCGCTTTTGGGCCGCATGCCCTCGGCCGTCGGCTACCAGCCGACCCTGGCCACGGAGATGGGCGAGCTGCAGGAGCGCATCACCTCGACCAAGAAGGGCTCGATCACCTCGATCCAGGCCATCTACGTGCCGGCCGACGACTACACCGACCCGGCGCCGGCCACCACCTTCGCCCACCTCGACGCGACCACGAACCTGTCGCGCCAGATCGCCCAGCTCGGCATCTATCCCGCCGTCGACCCGCTGGCGTCGAGCTCGCGCATCCTGGACCCGCGCATCCTGGGCAAGGACCACTACGAGACGGCCCGGGCCGTGAAGCTGAGCCTGCAGCGCTACAAGGACCTGCAGGACATCATCGCGATCCTCGGCATCGACGAGCTGTCGGAGGACGACAAGATCACGGTGGCGCGGGCCCGCAAGATCCAGAAGTTCCTGTCGCAGCCCTTCAACGTGGCCGAGCAGTTCACCGGCATCAAGGGCCGCTACGTGAGCCTGAAGGACAGCATCAAGAGCTTCCAGATGATCGTCAACGGCGAGTGCGACCACCTGCCGGAGCAGGCCTTCTACATGGTCGGAACCATCGAGGAAGTCTTCGAGCAGGCGAAGAAGATGGAGTCGTAGGTGGCGGAGAGTGCCCTGCCGACGAAGCTCCTCCTCGAGGTCGTCACCCCGGATGGACTGCTCCTCAAGGAGGAGGTCGACGAGGTCATCGCACCGGGAGAGAAGGGCTATTTCGGCGTGCGCCCCGGTCACACGCCGTTCCTGTCCACCCTGGGCGTCGGCGAGATCAGCTACCGCATCGCCGACAAGACACAGCGGCTCACCTGCTTCTGGGGCTTCGCCGAGGTGCTGCCCGACAAGGTCAGCATCCTGGCCGAGCTCGGCGAGCGCGCCGAAGCGATCGACGTCGAGCGCGCCACGCGTGCACGCGAACAGGCCGAGAGGCGTCTCAAGTCCTTGAAGGACGAGGCCGGCTACAACCAGGCCCACGAGGACTACGTGCGTGCAATCACGCGCCTGGCGGTCGCCAAGCACAAGCGACCCTGACCAGGCTCCGCTCGCTTACGCGCCGCGCCGCGGCCGGACCACAATAGGCCATCGATGCTCCAGCAGATCCGGACGCTTCTGCGCTACTGGCCCCTGATCCGGAGCCTGGTGGTGCGAGACCTGAACGCCCGCTACCGCGGCAGCATCCTGGGCTTCTTCTGGAGCTTCATCAACCCGCTGCTGCTGCTGTTCACCTACGGCCTGGTCTTCACCGTGATCCTGCCCGGGCGACACAGCGCGCAGATCGAGCCCTATCTGCTGTTCTTCTTCTGCGGCATCCTGCCCTGGAGCTGGTTCTCCTCGTCGATCGCCGAGTGCTCCGGCGTGCTGCTGGCAGGCGGCAATCTGATCAAGAAGGTGCTGTTCCCCGCCGAGGTGTTGCCCGTGGTAGCCGTGCTCGCAAACCTGGCCCAGTTCCTGCTCGGCCTGCCGACGCTGCTGCTGTGCCTGCTCTGGTACGGGCGCATCGAGCCCACCCTGCTGCTGCTGCCGCTCCCCATGCTGGTGCAGTTCCTGTTGACCTTGGGCCTGGGCCTGTTTGTGTCGGCCCTGACCGTGCACTTCCGCGACATCCAGAGCATCCTGGGCCACCTGCTGCACCTGTGGTTCTTCGCGACGCCGGTGCTGTATTTCTACGGCGACATCGGCGGCCCGGTGCGCCAGTTGCTGCGCTTCAACCCCATGACCCACGTGCTGGTGAGCTACCAGCAGATCCTGTTCCACGGCCACTTCGACCATTGGCGCGGGCTGCTCCTGGCATTCGTGGCGGGGCTCTTGAGCTTCGCCGTCGGCTGCCTGCTCTTCGATCGCCTGCGCGACACCCTGGCGGAGGAAGTGTGACGACCCCGGCAGTGGTGGCGCGTGACGTGGCCAAGGTGTATCGACGCTTCCAGCACCGCAACCAGTTCCGAACCCTGAAGAGCGCGATCCTGACCGGCAGCCTGCTGAGCGACCTGGCACCCGAGGAGACCTTCACGGCCCTCGACGGCGTGAGCTTCGAGGTCGAGAAGGGCACCACCTTCGGGGTGATCGGCGAGAACGGCTCGGGCAAGTCGACGCTCTTGAAGCTGCTCGCGGGCATCACCCGGCCCACCCGCGGCAGCCTCCACGTGGACGGTCGCATCTCGGCCCTGATCGAGCTGGGCGCCGGCTTCCACCCGGAGATCAGCGGCCGCGAGAACGTGATGATCAACGGCATCATGCTGGGCCTGACACGCCGGCAGGTAGAGGAGCGCTTCCACGAGATCGTCGCCTTCGCCGAGCTGGACCGCTTCATCGACGCGCCGGTGAAGACCTACTCCTCGGGGATGTACGCGCGCCTGGGCTTCGCGGTGGCGATCAACGTCGACCCCGAGGTGCTGCTGATCGACGAGGTGCTGGCGGTCGGGGACGAGGCATTCACGCGCAAGTGCCTCGACAAGATCGGCGAGTTCCGGCGCCGCGGCAAGACCATCCTGATCGTCACCCACAGCCTGGGCCTGGTCGAGAAGATGTGCGACGAGGTGCTGTGGCTGCGCCGCGGCCGGCTGGAGGCCCAGGGCGACCCCAAGCGCGTGGTGGACGCCTACCTCACCTACGTCGCCGGCGGCGAGGAGAAGTTGCTGGCGCAGGAGCACACGCCGGCCACGGGCGGCGAGACGGCACCCGCGCCCCAAGCGCCGCCCGGCGAGAGCGCAGCGCCCCAGGCCTACCGCGAGGGCCGCTGGGGCGGCCGCGAAGTCGAGGTCGCGCGCGTGCGGCTGCTCGACGCCCGGGGCCGCGAGCGCCACGTCTACGTCCCCGGCGAGCCGTTCGCGATCGCTCTCGAAGTGCGCGCCGACAAGCCCATCGATGATTTCGTGTTCGGGATCGGCCTGTTCGCCGCAGACGGCAGCTCGGTCTACGGCACCAACACCGACATCGAAGGGTTCGTGCCCCAGAAGCTCGCCGGCAGCGCCGAGGTGCGCTTCGAGATCGCTGCGCTGCGCCTGGTCGAGGGCACCTACCTGGTCGACGTGGCAGCGCACATGCGCGACGGCACGCCCTACGACTATCACCGCGGGCTCTACTCGTTCCGCGTCAAGAGCCACGTCAAGGACGTGGGCGTGCATCGCCCCGAGCACCGCTGGAGCTTCTCGGGCGGCGTCACGCTCGCGGCCCCGGTCCCGCGCGCCGAGCTCGACCTGACCGAGGACTAGGGGCTTCCGTGGGCCCGCGCGCCGCGCTGGCGCTGCTGCTCTTTTCGGTCTACGGGTCGTTCTACGCGTCCCTCGGTCACAACGAGACGGCCCACCTCGACCTCGCGCGCGCTCTCGCCGAGGACTCGAGCCTCGCGGTCGACCGCTACCGCTACAACTCTGCGGACCTCGTGGTCCACGAGGGACGCACCTTCTCGAACAAGGTGCCCGGTACGGCGCTTCTGGCCTTGCCCGCCCTCGTCGCGGCGCGGGCGCTGGTCCAGGGGTTACCCCTGGAGCCGGCGGCGGGTTGGGACCTCGTCGCTTACCTCACGATCCTGGGCTCGGTGGTGTTGCTCTCGACCCTCGGGGCGCTCGCCAGCTTCGAGCTGGCGTGTCGCGTGACCGGCGACCGCCGCGCCGCGCTCGGGGCCGTGCTGTGCCTGTGGCTCGCCACGCCGCTGCTCGCGTTCTCGACCATGCTGTTCGGCCATGCGTTGGCCGCGGCGCTCGTGGCCCTGGGCGGCGCGCGCCTGCTCGACCGCGAGGCAGCGCCGTCTTTCGGGCGGGACCTGCTGGCGGGCGTGAGCCTGGGCCTCGCGGTCAGCACCGAGTACCCGGCGCTCCTGCTCGCGCTGCCGCTCGTGGCCCTGGGCGTCGCCAACAGGGCGCGCCGTGCGCCGGCGCTCGTTCTCGGGCTCCTGCTCGGCGTGCTGCCGCTGCTCGTCTACCAGCGGCTGGCTTTCGGTGACGCGCTGTTCCCCGCGTATCAGGCCTACGTTGCGCAGGGCAGCCGCGCCAACTACGCCGCCCACGCCCGGGGGCTGCTGGGCGTCCACTGGCCGGGCTTCGGCGGATTTCTCGAGACGCTGTCCGAGATCACGATCCGTCCGAGCCGGGGACTGCTGCGACTGTGTCCGGTCCTGCTCTTGGCGCTGCCGGGACTCCTGCTGCTGCTGCGATCCGGCCGGCGTAGCGAGGGCGTGACGATCGCCGTCGCCGGCTTGGCGCTCGTCAGCATGAACGCCTGCTACGGAGACTCGATCGTCTACTGGGGCGGCGGCGCGTCCCTGGGTCCGCGCCACCTGATCCCGCTGCTGCCACTCCTGGCGCTGCCCCTGGCCAAGGCCGCCCAACGCTTCCCGCGTTCGCTGCTCGCCCTGGGCTGCGTCTCGGCTTTCGCCGTCCTGCTCGGCACGGCCATCGAGCCACGCCTGCCCTACGAGCACGCACACCCCCTGCGCGACTTCCTGCTGCCCCGCTACCTGCGCGGCGAGTTCGCGCTGCACCAGGCCGTGCTGTTCACACCGGGCGTGCCCGGCGAGGCGCGCCTGCTGGGCGGCCTCTTGGGCCTGCCCGGGCCCTGGCAACTCGTGCCCCTGGCCCTCGTCTGCCTCGTGGTCGGCGCGGCCCCCTTGCGATCGGTGGCAATGCCGAGAAGCGTCGCGCGCGCCGTGGCATTCTTCGTCCTCGGCGTGGCGCTCGTCCCGGTCGCGTGGTCCGCGTGGCGGCCGGCGGGGCCGCTGCGCGGCGCCTGGTTCGTGGACGAGGCAGGAGCGCGCCCGCGCTGGCGGACCGAACGCGCCCTCGACTTCGACTGGGCCCGCGACGCGCTGGTGCTGCCGCCGTTCCGCGCCGAGTGGACGGGCGCCCTGCAGCTTTTGGCGCCCGGCGAGTACGTCCTGCGCGTCGAGGGCAAGGGCGAACACGCGCTGTTCGTCGATGGTCGAGCGGTCGTGAGCGCGGCCGCCCCCCGCGGCGCACGGCTGTCGCTGTCCAAAGGCGCCCACGCCATCGCGCTGCACACGCAGCCCGCGCCTCATGCCCGCGGCCTGCGCCTGCTCTGGACCCCTCCCGGCGGCAGCGAGACGCCGGTCCCGGCAGCGGCCTTTTTGGCCCGGCCGTGAGGCGTCGCTTGAAGGCGTGGGGCGCTTGAGGCAGTCTGGGCGGATGCACGACGCGGCCTGGCGCGAGATCCTCGACGGGCGCGCCGCCTGGCGCCGCGCGGGCCGGCGCGTCGTCTTCACGAACGGCTGCTTCGACCTGCTGCATCCCGGCCACGTAGCGCTTCTCGAAGCCGCCAGGTCGGAAGGCGACGTCCTGGTGGTGGGGCTCAACTCCGACCGTTCGGTCCGCGCGCTCAAGGGCGAGAAGCGTCCGGTGCTGCCCGAAGCCGAGCGCCGCGAGGCGCTCCTGGCCCTCGAAGCCGTGGACGCGGTGCTGGTGTACGACGAGGACACGCCCTTCGAGGCGATCCAGGCCCTCGTCCCCGACGTGCTGGTGAAGGGCGCCGACTGGGACGAGGATCGGATCGTCGGCCGCGACGTGGTGCTGGCCGCGGGCGGCCGCGTGGTGCGGGTGCCGCTCGTGCCCGGGCGCTCCACGACCCGGATCCTGCAGAAGGCCCGCCGCTCGTGACGGCTCTCGCCAGCCTCGGGACCGCGGCCGAAATCACCGCGGCCCGGGCGGCGCTGCGTGCCCGCGGAACGTTACGGCTCTCGGGCCTCGAAGGGCCGGCGGCGCTGCTCGTGGCCCTGCTCCTGGATGACGGGCCGCTGCTCGTGGTGACGCCGCGGGAGCGCGACGTCGAGGCGCTGGCCGACGATTTGCGCACGCTGGCCCGAGAGGTCGGCCGAGCGGGCGAGGTGCTGGCGTTCCCGGCTCCGGGTCCGCTGCCGTTCCGCGGGCTCCCGCGCCACCCCGAGGCCTCGCTGCGCCGCGCCGCGGCCCTGATGGCGGCCGCCCGCGGCCGGCTGTGCGCGGTCGTCGCAGCGCCGGCCGGGCTGCTAAGGCCTAGCCTGCCGCGCGAGCGTCTCGAGACCCGCGCCTTCCTGCTGCGCGCGGGCGAGGAGATGACGCCGGAGATCCTGATCGAGGCGCTGCTCGAGGCGGGCTATCGTCAGGAGGATCCAGTCACCGGCCCGGGGCAGATGGCGCGCCGCGGCGGAATCCTGGACCTGTTTCCGCCCGATCGCGAAGAGCCGGTGCGCCTGGAGTTCTTCGGGGACACGATCGAGAACCTGCGCGCCTTCGACGCCGCCAGCCAGCGCAGCCGCGGCAGCCTCGAGTCGATCGAGGTGCTGCCCCTATCCGATGCATTCGCGACCCGCTCGCTCCAGGCCCAATTGGAGGAAGCCGTGCGCGTCCGCTTCGGCGACAGCCGCGAGGCGGCGGCCTTCCTGGAGCGGCTGGCGCGGGGCCTGCAGCCCGACGAGCTGCCCGACCTGCTGGGTCTCGTCCCGGGCGCCCTGGTGCCCCCGTGGACGCACTTCGGGAACGCGCTGCCGGTGGCCCTCGAGCCCGAGCTCCTGCGCGAAGAGGCCGAGGCTCTCGTAGCGCGAGCCACGAGCGAGCGCGAGCGCCGCGAGGGGGGCCTGGTGCCCGAGGTCCACGAGGTGCTGCTGGCTCCCCAGGCGCTGTACGCCCGCCTCGCCGCGGCTCCCGCCCTGGCGCTCGCGGCCATCGCCGATCCCGACTCGGTCCACCTCTCCTCGCGCCCGGTGCGCCGCTACAACGGCGACCTGCGCGCGCTGGCCGCGGACCTGCAGGCGCTCCCCGCCGGCCAGCGCAACCTCCTGTACCTGGGCAACGCCGGCCGCGCCGAGCGCATGCAGGACGTGCTGCGCGAGAGCGGCCTCACGCCCGCCCCGGGCGCGCCCCTCGAGGTGGGCGTGGGAGCGCTCAGCCGCGGTTTCGAGATGCCTGCGCTTTTTCTACGGGTGCTCGCCGACGGCGACTTGTTCCCAGAGGAGGTCCACGTCCACCCGAAGGGCCGCGCCCGGGGCGTGCGCAGTTTCCTGCAGGACTTCCGCGACCTGCGTCCCGGCGACTGTGTCGTCCACGAGGAGCACGGCATCGGCCGTTTCGAGGGCCTGCAGACCATCGCCGTGGCGGGCCAGAGCCTCGAGTTCATGGTGGTGTCGTACCAGGGCGGCGACAAGCTCAAGGTGCCGATCGACGCCTTCGACCGGGTCGAGAAGTACCGCAGCTCCGAGGCCGCGCGTCCGGCCCTCGACCGCCTGGGCAGCGGCAACTGGGCCAAGGTCAAGCGCCGGGTCAAGAAAGCCATGCGCGACATGGCCGCGGAGCTGCTGCGACTGTACGCCGAGCGCAAGGCACGCCCCGGCCACGCCTTCAGCGCGGAGAGCCCCTGGCAGCGCGAGTTCGAAGAGGCTTTCGAGTACGAGGAGACCCCGGATCAGGCCCAGGCCATCGCCGACGTGGCCCGGGACATGGCGAGCGGCGCGCCCATGGATCGCCTGGTGTGCGGCGACGTGGGCTACGGCAAGACCGAGGTCGCCATGCGCGCCGGCATGCGCGCGGCCCTCGACGGCAAGCAGGTCGCCGTGCTCGCTCCCACCACCGTGCTCGCCGTGCAGCACGCCCAGACCTTCCGCAAGCGCTTCGCGCCGTTCCCGGTCAAGGTCGAGATGGTGTCGCGCATGCGCAGCGCCCGCGAGAACCGAATGGTGCTCGAGGCCGTGAAGCAGGGCCGTGTGGACATCCTGATCGGCACCCATCGGCTGCTCTCCAAGGATGTCGAGTTCAAGGACCTGGGCGTGATGATCGTGGACGAGGAACAGCGCTTCGGAGTCGCGGCCAAGGAGAAGCTGAAGACGCTGCGCGCCGGCGTCGACTGCCTCACGCTGTCGGCGACACCGATCCCGCGCACGCTGCAGATGGGCCTGGCGGGCATCCGGGACATGTCGGTGATCGAGACCCCGCCCAAGGACCGGCTGGCGATCCAGACCTCGATCGTGAAGTTTTCCACCGACGTGATCGCGGCGGCCATCCGCCAGGAACTGCAGCGCGACGGCCAGGTGTACCTGGTCCACAACCGCGTGGAGTCCATCTACTCCCTGGCCAACCTGGTCACGCGCCTGGTGCCCGAGGCCCGGGTCGTGGTGGGACACGGCCAGATGCCCGAGGCACAGCTCGAGAAGACCATGCTGGCCTTCGTCGAAGGCCGGGCCGACGTGCTGGTGGCCACCACCATCATCGAGAACGGCCTCGACATCCCCCGCGCCAACACGCTGATTGTGAACCGCGCCGACCGCTTCGGCCTGGCCCAGCTCTACCAGCTGCGCGGCCGCGTCGGCCGCTCGGACCGGCGCGCCTTCGCCTACCTGCTGGTGCCGCCGGAGGCCGCGCTGTCGGGCCTGGTCAAGAAGCGCCTGGCCGCGATCCAGGAGTTCTCGGAGCTCGGGGCCGGCTTCCGCATCGCGGCCCTCGACCTCGAGCTGCGCGGCGCGGGCAACCTGCTGGGGGGGGAGCAGAGCGGCCACGTCGAGGCCGTGGGCCTCGACCTCTACGTCAAGCTCCTGGAGCAGACGGTGCTGGAGCTGAGGGGCGAGGCGCCCCCGGAGCGCCCGCGCGCGGTGCTGAACCTGCAGGTGGACCTGCGCCTGCCGCCGGACTACGTGCCCGAGACCCACCAGCGCCTCTCGCTGTACAAGCGCGTCAGCCAGGTGCAGGGCGAGGCCGAGCGCAGGGCGCTGCAAGACGAGGTGCGCGACCGCTACGGTGCCCTGCCGCCCGCCGTGTTGCGCTTGTTCGAGTGGGCGGACCTGCGCCTGCGCGCCGAAGCCGTGGGCGTAGCACAGGTGGACCTGTCAGGGGCGGCCGTACACCTGCGGTTCAGGCCCGACGCGCCGCTCCTGCCCGAGCGGATCGTGGCGGTCGCGCGGGCGGGGCCGGGCGGCAGCTTCTCGCCCCAGGGCATTCTGCGCGGCCCCCTGCGCGATGGCGAGGACGGCTTGCAGGCCCTGGATCGCCTGCTCGCCGAGCTGGCACAGCACCCGGCGGGTCTGTGATTATCATGGGAGCGATGCGGCAGGCTTTCCGGCCGGCGCTGCTTTTGCTCCTGCAGCTGGCCTGCGCCGGCCGCCGCGCCGCGGACCCGGTGATCCTGGTACTGGGCGACGAGGTGGTCCGGCGCAGCGAGTTCGAGCGCCACCTCGCTGGGCTGCGCGATCGCGGCCTGGAGGACGCAGACGACCCCGGGGTGCGTCGCAACGTGCTGGACGCGTACCTCGAACAGCGCCTGCTCGTGCTCGAGGCCCGGCACCTCGGGAGGCTGTCGCGAGGCGCGCCCATGGAGCAGGAGCAGGCCGCCGCCCAGGCCCTGCTCGCGGAAGCCGCGTCGCGGGTCGCGGTGGCGGACGCCGAGGTGGAGAGCTACTTCGCGGAGCATCGCAGCGAGTTCGCGCGTCCCGAGGAGATCACGCTGCGCCAGATCCTGGTGCCGACGTTGAACGAAGCCCGCGACGTGCGGCGCCGCCTGGCGCGCGACCCGCGTAGCTTCGAGAACCTGGCCCAGACGCGCTCCCATGCCCCCGAAGCCAGCGAGGGCGGGCTGATGGGGAGGTTTCCGCGCGGCCAGTTGCCCGCGGACCTCGAGGCAGCCGCCTTCGACCTGCGGCCGGGGGTGCCGAGCGAGCCGGTACAGTCTCCCCTCGGGTATCATGTATTGCGGGTCGACGCGCACGCCGAGGCCCGTGAGCGCGGGCTCGAGGAGTGCCGCGCCGAGATCCGACACGCGCTCCAGCGCGCGAAAGCCGAAGCGGCCGAGGCGGCCCTGATCAGGGGCCTGCTCGCCCGCGCCAAGGTGAACCATGAAGCCGCACAGAGCCCCGGTCGTCCTTAGTCTCCTGCTCGTGGCACCCTGCGCCCGGGGCGAGATCCTGGAGCGCGTGATCGTCAAGGTCAACGGCGCCATCGTGACCCAGTCGGACTTCGAGAACCGACAGGTGGCCGCGATCCAGTCCGCCCGGGTAGCGCCCGAACGCGTCGAGGCCTACCTGCGGGACAACAACGCCCGCATCCTGCAGGAGGCCATCGACGAGCTGGTGCTGGTTCAGCGCGCCGACGAGCTGGGCGTGAAGCCGCGCCGGGAATACACCGAGGACGTGATCGAGCAGATCCGCAAGGAGAACAACATCCCGGACGAGGAAGCGCTCAAGGAGCAGCTGCGCCGCGAGGGCATGACCCTGGCGGACCTGCGCCGCAACATCGAGCGTTCGCTCCTGCGCCAGGAGGTGATGCGCCGCGAGGTCCAGCCCAAGATCGGCCTGACCGAGGCCGACGTGCGGGCCGAGTACGAGCGCCGCAAGGACGAGTTCACGCGCCCGGCCCAGGTGCACCTGCTCGAGATCTTCGTGCCGGCCGACAGCCTCGACCCGGCGACGACCGCCGCGGAGATCGTGGTGCGCGCCCGCGCCGGCGAGGACTTCGCGACCCTGGCCCGGGAGCATTCGAAGGCTCCCTCCGCCGCCGCAGGCGGCGACCTCGGGCAACTTGAGCTGCGGGCGCTGGCGCCGACCATCCGCCTCGCGGCCGAAGCCTTGAAACCGGGAGAGCTGAGCGCGCCGATCGCGGGCACCGACGGGAGCCAGCGCATCTTGAAGCTGCTGGCCCGCAGCGAAGAGGGAATCGCCGCCTTCGACGACGTGAAAGTCGAGCTTCGCAAGCGCATCGCCGACACGCGCTTCGCCACGGTCTACGAGGAGTACATGAAGGACCTGCGCCAGAAGGCCATCGTGGACGTGCGCGTGCGCGAGGTGCCGCTCCAGGTCTCGGTGCCCGCGACCTCGATCCTGGACCCGCCCACGCCCGAGGAGTCGCTGCCCGCGGCGGCGTCCGCGGCCCCGGTCTCCGAGGAGGAGTTCGTGACCTCGCCCCAGTCGGCCCCGGAGCGGGTCGCGCCGTCCGGACCGGAATCCGAGAAGAAGCCCGAGGAGAACCCGCCGCGCTGAGCTTCCACGCGCGCGTGTACGCAGCCGTGCGCCGCATCCCCCGCGGCCGCGTCCTGACCTACGGCCAGGTGGCGCGCCTGCTGGGAGTGCCGCGCGGCGCGCGCGCCGTCGGTTGGGCGCTGCGCGCGCTGCCCAGGAGCCAGGCGCGCGTGCCCTGGCACCGCGTGGTGGGCGCTCAGGGCCGCATCTCGCTGCGCGCGGGCCCCGGGCCCGAGCTGCAGAAGCGGCGCCTGCGCGCCGAAGGCGTGGGCTTCCGCCTGGGTGCGGTGGACCTGGGGCGCCACGGACTCTCCGTGTGACGTCTCCCCCGCCGCCGGCCTAGAGCAGGCTGACGCGGGGCAGGCCCAGCCGCTCGCGGCCGCGTTGGACCACGAAGCGCATGCGCGCGTCCTCCAATGCCTCGTCCTCGACGCGCCCGCGCAGGCGCTCGACGGCTTGGCCCGCCTCGGCCAGGTAGCCGTCGCGATCCTCGGCGCTGACCGCCTGCAGCACGGCGGCGGACACGTCGTCGTCGATCTCGCGCAGCTTGCCGCGCAGGTAGTCCCAGTTCGGACGTGAGGCGACGGCCAGCAGGTCGCGCACCTCCTGGATCTTGCGCAGCGGCGGCTCGAAGCAGGCCAGCGGTCCCGGGCGCAATCCCTGCAGGCTCTCGAACAGCGCCAGCAGCAGGGCCTGGACCTCGGGCACGGGCACGCTTTCGGCCGGCGGCGCCGGGCGCGACGCAGGGCGGCGACCCGAGGCTTGCAGCTCCTCGACCCGCCGACGGCAGAAGGCCAGCGAGGAGACCCGCTCCCCGGCATCGGCGAAGGCCCGGTCGATGCCGACCAGCACGCTGGCCAGGGGCAGGCCGGCCTCGTGCCAGGCGCGGGCTAGGCTGAAGTCCCGGGGCTGCAGGAGCGCGGATGCGCCGCGCCGCGCGCCCAGGTGGGCCTCGATCGCGGAGACGTACTCCTCGAGGGACAGATCCTTCAGAGTCCTACCACGTCGAACTGCTCCTGGTGCAGCAGCGGATCGCCCTGGACCCGGATCTCCCGCACCAGCTGGTGCAGGTCGCGCAGCACCGAGGACTCCTCCTTGACCAGGGCCCGCGCCACCTCGGGGTTCACGCGCAGCAGCAGCCCCTCGTGGGCCACGTCGGGGGCGAGCTTGCGGATCTCGTCGTAGATCTCGGCGCATACTGTCGACACGTTCTTGATCATGCCGCCGCCGGCGCAATACGGGCAGGGCTGGCACAGCGTGCGCTCCAGGGACTGCTTGACCCGCTTGCGTGTGATCACCACCAGGCCGAACTCCGAGACCTGCAGCAGCTTGGAAGGCGCCCGGTCCCGGCGCAGCTCCTGCTCCAGGGCCTGCATCACGCGCTTGCGGCTCTTACGCTCCTCCATGTCGATGAAGTCCACCACGATGATGCCGCCTAGGTCGCGCACGCGGATCTGGCGCACGATCTCTCGCGCGGCTTCCAGGTTGGTCTCGAGGATGGTGTCCTCCAGGCGCTCCTTGCCCACGTTGCGGCCCGTGTTGACGTCGATCGCCACCAGGGCCTCGGTGGGGTTGATCACGATGTAGCCGCCCGACTCCAGCCAGACCTTGGGCACGAGGGCCCGCTCCAGCTCCGACTGGATGCCGTGCTCCTCGAACACGCTCTCGCGCTTCGTGTGCAGCCGCACCCGCGGCAGCAGGTCGGGCTGCAGCTCCTTCACCAGGTCCAGGGTCTTCTGATGCTCGCGTTCGCTGTCGAGCGTGATGCGGGCGACCTCCTCGCTCAGGATGTCCCGCAGCAGGCGTTGCACCAGGCCGAGCTCGCGATGCATCAGCGCCGGGGGCGTCTGGCGCGACACCAGCGCGCGCACCTCGTCCCAGGTCTTGCCCAGGTAGCGCGCGTCGCGTTCGAAATCCTCGCGGCTGCGGGACTGCCCCGCCGTGCGCGCGATGAAGCCGCCCCCGCCGCGCTCGGCCCGGATCTCCTTGAGCAACGTCTTGAGCCGCCGGCGCTCCTCGTCGTCGGTGATCTTGCGCGAGACGCCCACGTGCTCGACGGTGGGCATGAACACCAGGTAGCGCCCGGGCAGCGAGACGTGGGAGGTGATGCGGGCGCCCTTCTGGCCCAGGGGTTCCTTCACCACCTGGACCAGCACGCTCTCACCGGGGTCCAGCTTCTCCTCGATGCGACGCCCTTTGTCCTGCTCCTCGGGCGTCAGCAGGTTCTCGTCCAGGCCCTCCAGGGCGTCGGCCACGTACAGGAACGCGTCGCGCTCCAGGCCGATGTCGACGAAGGCCGACTGCATGCCGGGCAGCACCCGGGTCACGCGCCCGTAGTAGATGTTGCCGACGGCGCTACGCTGGGCCTCGCGCTCGATGAACACCTCGGAGAGCCGGCCCTCCTCGAGCAGGGCCACCCGGGTCTCCTGGGGGCGCGACATCACGACGATCTCTTTCGGCATGGAAGGGTCCTGCCCGGGGGCCGCGCGGGCACCTGGGTGCCGGGGCCGCCTTGAAATGAATGGGTTGAGGTTGGAGTCGTCGGTCGGTTCGCATGGCCTTCAATTCGCGAAGCGCCGCATGCGGACGTTGAGGATGAGGCCGATCATGATCGACGTGGAGAGCAGCGACGCGCCGCCGTAGCTGAGTAGCGGCAGCGGCAGGCCCTTCACGGGGACCAGCCCCGCGACCATGGCGACATTGTATATGACCTGGAACGCCAGGACGGCCGTCAGCCCGGCGGCCAGGAACGCACCGAGGCGGTCCCGGGCCAGCTGCGCGGCCTCCAGGGATCGCCACAGCACCAGCAGGTACAGGCCGAGTACGAACAGCACGCCGAGGAATCCGAGCTCCTCGGCCAGCACGGAAAAGATGAAGTCGGTGTGGCGCGCGGGCAGGTAGCCTAGCTGGCCCTGTGTGCCCTGCTTGAAGCCCTTGCCGGTGAGGCCTCCGGAGCCCACGGCGATCTGGGACTGGATCTTCTGGTAGCCCGCGCCGCGCGGATCCAGGCTTGGGTCGAGGAACGTGTAGATGCGGGTCTTCTGGTAGTCCTTGAGCGCGAAGCGCCAGCCGAGGCCGCCCAGCATCAGCAGCACGACGCCCAGCAGGGCGACCGCGCGCAGCCGCAGGCCCGCCAGCAGCGCGACGGTCAGGAACAGCGGCACCAGGCAGAAGGCCGTGCCCAGGTCCGGCTCGGCGGCGATCAAGAGCGCCAGCAAGGCGACCGCCAGCCCCGGCTGCGCCACGTCGGGCAGCGACAGCCGGTCTTTGCGCATCTCGGCGAAGGCCTTGGCCGCCAGCAGGGCCGCCGCGATCTTGGCCAGCTCCGAGGGCTGCACCTGGAGCGGGCCCAGCAGGAACCAGCGCCGCGTGCCCGCGATGCGCGGTCCGAACAGCAGCACGTACACGAGCAGCCCCGCCGCCCCGAGATAGAACAGCATGGCGCGGTCGGCGAGCCGGCGGTAGTCGATGCTGAGGGCCAGCAGCAGGCCCAGGATGCCGACGCCCAGCACCCAGGCCTGCTTGAGGTACAGCCCCGAGCTGCTGCCGCCGAAGGTGGCGCTGTGGATCATGGCGATCCCGATCAGCGCCAGCAGCAGACAGGCGCCCAGCAGCACCCAGTCCAGGTTCAGCAGCAGGCGGCGGTCAATGGGCACGGGCTGCCTAGTCCGCCACCGCAGCCGCGACCGGCGCGGCCGTGGTCTTGAAGAACTGCGCCAGGATCTCGCGGGCCACGGGTGCTGCGGCTTCGGCCCCGCTGCCGCCGTGCTCGACCAGCACCGCGAGGGCGATCCGGGGGTCCGCCCGCGGCGCGAAGGCCACGAACCAGCCGTGGGGCAGCGTGTCGTGGGCGGTGGGTTGGCGCAGGCGCGAGGCCACCACCTGGGCGGAACCGGTCTTGCCGCACACCTCCACCTCGGCGAGCTGGGCGCGCCAGCCCGTGCCGCGTTCGTTCACCACGGCGCACAAGCCGTCCCGCAGCGCCGCCAGTGTCTCGGCCTTCAGGCCCACGCCCACGGGCGGCGGCGCCGCGGCCGGGCGGCCCCCGATCTCGCGCGCCAGATGGGGCGTCACGAGCCGGCCGCCGTTCGCCACCAGCGCCACCAGGCGCGCCAGCTGCAGCGGCGTCGCCGTCACCTGGCCCTGGCCGATGGCGACCGAGACGGTCTCGCCCGCGTACCAGGGCACGCGCTGGGTGCGCAGCTTCCACTCGGAGCTCGGCACCAGCCCCGAGACCTCGTGGGGCAGGTCGATGCCGGCCGGGGCGCCCAGGCCCAGCCGCCGCGACCAGCGCGCGATGCGGTCGATCTCCAGGCGCACGCCGACCTGGTAGAAGTAGACGTTGCAGGACTGGGCCAGGGCGCGGTGCAGGTCCACCATGCCGTGGCCCGCGGGTTTGTTGCAGCGGAAAACGCTGTCGTAGATCGACAGGTAGCCGGGACAGTAGAAAGCCGAGCGTCGCGTGACCACGCCCTCCTCGAGGGCTGCCGCTGCCATGACGATCTTGAACACGCTGCCTGGCGCGTACTGGCCCTGGATCACGCGGTTCAGCAGCGGCGTCTCGGGGTCGGTGCTGAGCTTGCTCCAGAGCGCCGCGTCGATGCCCGTGGCGAAGACGTTGGGGTCGTAGGCCGGGATCGAGGTCATGGCCAGGATCTCGCCGCTGCGGGGATCCAGGGCCACGGCGCTGCCCGCGCGGCCGCCGAAAGCGCGTTCGGCGGCGGCCTGCAGCTCGAGGTCGAGGGTGAGGGTCAGGCTCGGGCCGTCGGCTGGCGACACGCGCCCGACCTCCGCCACCTCACGGCCGCGGCTGTTCACCACCAGCCGCCGCAGTCCGTCCTTGCCGCGCAGGGCGCCGTTGTATTCGAGCTCCACGCCGGCCTGGCCCACCAGGTCGCCCGGCTTGTGGCCGTCGAAGTCCTTCGACTGGAGCTGGCGGTCGCTGATCTCGCCCACGCGGCCCAGGGAGTGGGCGGCGGCGGTGGCCAGGGGATACGAGCGCAGCGGCACCACGTCGACACTCACGTCGGGGAACTCCAGCCGCCGCGCCTCCAGCGCGGCCACGTCCTCGAGGCTCGCGTCGGAGCGGATCACCACCGGCCGGAACGGCCCCTCCCGGCGCGTGATGCGCTCGCGGATCTGCGCCTCGCCCACACGCAAGAGGCGCGCCAGCCGCGCTACCAGGTCGTCCATGTCCTCGACGTGCTCGGGCTCCACCACGATGTTGAAGGAGGGACGGTTCTCCACCAGCACATGGCCGCCGCGGTCGAGCAACGGACCCCGGGGCGCCGCGATGGGCACAACGCGGTTGCGGTTGTTCTCGGCCAGCTCCTTGAAGGACCGCCCGCGCAGGATCTGGAGGTGCCAGAAGACCCCCGCCAGCAGCGCGAGGGTCGCCACCAGGGCGCTCTGCAGGAAGGCCAGGCGCGTCTGGACCAGGCGCAGGTCCTCGTAGATCCTCATGTGAGAAGCTCACGCCGGCTGCGCGCGTCGATGGCGTGGAACAGCAGCGACCCCAGCAACGCGTTCAGGGCGCCGCGCGCGAACAGCCAGTCCGCGGAAACGTCGCTGGTCGGCACGTCGAACACGCTGGCGAAGCGTTCGAAGATCAGGGCGTCGAGCAGCGTGGCGGCGAACACCACCAGGAAGCGGGTGGTGGCGGCGGCGATCAGGAAGCGCGTGGCTGCGGCGCCCACCACGAAGCCCACCAGGATCTTGGTCAGCGCTTGCAGGCCGGTCACGGCGCCGCCGAACTGCAGGTCCTGGATCCAGCCCGCCGCGGCTCCGGCCAGCATTCCGTGGGTCTCGCCGAACACCAGGCCGCAGTAGACGACCACCAGCAGGAACGGGTCGAACAGCCGACTCTCGCGAGGCAGCACCAGGCTCAGCGCCGTCTGCAAGGCCAGGGCGGCGATCAGGCCCAGCCCGGTCATGGACCACCTCACCGCACGGACTCCGGCAGCGACAGGTCTTCGGCCGGCAACCGCATCACGAGCAGCTGCTCGAGCTCGTCGAAGCGCGCGGTGGGCGTCACCACGACCTCGCGGAACAGGCCGCTGGGCGCGGCCACCGAGCGGACCCGGCCCACCACCAGGCCCTTGGGGTACACGCGGTCGAGCCCTGAGCTCAGCACCCGGTCGCCGACCTGGACGTCGGCCAGGGCGGGCACGTAGCGCATCACCAGGTCCGTGGTGCCCTGGTCTTCGAAGCCTACCTGGCCCGCGCAGATGCCCGTCACGCGGCTGCGCTCGATCAGCACGCCGATGCCGGCGTCGCGGTCCAGCAGCAGCTGCACCCGGGCCGCCTGCGGGCCCAGCCGCACCACGCGTCCCACCACCCCCGAGGGGCTGATCACCGGGGCCTGCAGCCGCACGCCGGCCGCGCTGCCCTTGTCGATGGTTACGCTGCGGAACCACGGCGTGCCGTCGCGGGACACCACCTCGGCGCCCAGGGTCTCGAAGGGCAGCACCGAGCGCAGCTCCAGGATCTCGCGCAGCCGCGCGGCCTCCACGGCGAGCTGGCGGCTGCGCTCCAGCTCCAGCTCCAGGGCGCGCGCCTCGGCCTGCAGGCGCTGGTTCTCGTCGCGCACGCCCCGCAGGCCCACGTAGCCTGACCAGCCCGCCTCGACCAGCCGGATCCCGGCCGCCACCCCGCGCTGCACGGGCTCGAACAGCATGAGCACCGAACGCTCGAGCAGGGAGCTGCCGCCGCCCGCATCGACCTGATGGCTGACGATCACCAGGTGGGAGACCACGAGCGCCGCCAACAGCAAGCGGCTGTGCCGGTTCTCGACCGCCTTGGCCACAGTCTCTCCCGCGCCCTCCTAGTCCAGGCTGATCTTCCGCAGCAGCTCGAAATCCGAGAGCATGCGTCCGGTGCCCAGCACCACCGAGGAGAGCGGGTCCTCGGCCACCGAGACCGGCAGCCCGGTTTCCTCGCGCAGCAGCTTGTCCAGGTTCTTCAGCAGGCTGCCCCCGCCGGTCAGGACGATGCCGCGGTCCACGATGTCGGCCGACAGCTCGGGCGGCGTCCGCTCCAGGGCCACTCGCACCGCGTTCACGATGATGCTGATCGGCTCGGCCAGGGCCTCGCGGATCTCGGCGTCGGTGATGGTCAGGGTCTTGGGGATGCCCTCGATCAGGTCGCGGCCCTTGATCTCCATGGTCAGCGGGTCGTCCAGGGGGAAGGCGCTGCCGATCTCGAGCTTGATCTGCTCGGCGGTGCGCTCGCCAATCAGCAGGTTGTATTTCTTCTTGATGTACTGGATCACCGCCTCGTCCATTTCGTTGCCCGCCACGCGCACGGACTTGCTGTACACGATGCCGGCCAGGGAGATCACGGCGATGTCGGTGGTGCCGCCGCCGATGTCCACCACCATGTTGCCCGAGGGCTCGGTGATCGGCAGCCCCGCTCCGATCGCCGCCGCCATGGCCTGGTCCACCAGGTAGACCTCGGAGGCCTTGGCCTTCAGGGCCGAGTCCTTGACCGCCCGCTTCTCGACCTGGGTCACCTCGGACGGGATGCCGATGATGATGCGCGGGCGCACGAAGGTGTTGCGGTTGTGCGCCTTCCTGATGAAGTGGCTGAGCATCTTCTCCGTGATCTCGAAGTCGGCGATCACGCCGTCTTTCATGGGGCGGATCGCCACGATCTTGCCGGGCGTGCGGCCCAGCATCTCCTTGGCGTCCTTGCCCACGGCCTCGACCTTGCCGGTCACGGTGTTCACCGCCACGATCGACGGCTCGGCCACCACGATGCCCTTGCCCTTGGCGTAGACGAGGGTGTTGGCCGTCCCGAGGTCGATGGCGAGGTCGCTCGAGAGGAAACTCAGGTTGAAGAGCGAGCGAAGGTTCATGAAGCCGTTTCGTTCTCCGTGTAGTGCGTGTGTCGAATCAGGGCACGCCGCCGGCCGTCAGCCTGCCAGCTCGATGCCGTTCTTGTTCCGCTCCTTGACGCGGTACATGGCCTGGTCGGCCTTCTGGATCAGGCCCTCGGGGGTCAAGGCGTGATCGGGGTACGACGCGATCCCGAAGGACGCCGAGATCCGGGCCTTCAGGCCCTGGCCCTCGAGGAAATGATGGGACTCGATGGACTTGCGGATGCGCTCGGCGATCACCAGGGCACCCGCCGGCGGGGTCTCGGGCAGCACCACCACGAACTCGTCGCCGCCGTAGCGCGCCAGCACGTCGGACTCGCGCACGGCCTGCACCAGGATCTGGCCGACCTCGGAGAGCGTGCGCGAACCCGCCAGGTGCCCGTGCTGGTCGTTGACTCCCTTGAAGCCGTCGAGGTCCAGGAAGATTACCGAGAGCGGGATGCCGTGGCGCTTGCAGCGCTTGATCTCGCGGGAGATGTACAGGTTCAGGTAGCGCGAGTTGAACAGCTTGGTCAGGTCGTCGGTGATGGTGAGCTGCTCGGCCTTTTGGAACAGGATCGCGTTCTCGATGGCGATCGCGCAGGGCTCCACCAGGGTCAGGAGCATCTCCAGGTCGCCCTTGGTGAAGCGGCCGCCCTTGCGGTTGATGATCTCCACGACGCCGATGATGCGACCGCGCGAGATGAGCGGCGCGCACAGGATCGAGCTGGTGCGGAACTGCGTCGCGTCGTCGAACTTGCCGGTGAAGCGCGGGTCCTTTGAGGTGTCGTTGACGATGGTGGGCTTGCCGGTGGCCGCCACCCAGCCCGCGACGCCCTCGCCGATCTTGACCCGGAAGGCCTGCAGATCCTTGCCCTTCTCGCCCAGGGCCAGCTCGAAGGTCAGCTCCTGCTTCTCCTCGTCCACCATCAACATCGACCAGGCTTCCGAGGGGATCAGCTCCTGGATCTTGGCCATGATCAGCTCGATCACGCGCCGCGGCTCCAGGATCGAGTTGGCGGTCTTGACGATGTCGGTGAGCACTGCCAGGCGGTGCTCGGCGCTGTGGACGAGGGCGCGCGGCCGCCTGACCGGCAGCGGCCTGCGCGCCGCGCGCCGCACCTTCGTCCCGCGCCGCTGCTGCGCCACCCCTAGTACCCCACCACAACCGCGCGCTTCAGTTCGCGCACGCCGCCGTTCAAGCCCGCGGCCCGGATCACCACCTCCTGCTTGCCGGGCTTGTCGAGACTGAGCGTGATGAAGTCGTTGAAGGCGCCGTCAGCGCCCACGTCCAAGCGCTGTCCGTTGACGGTCACCGAGGCGCCGGGCTCGGTCTTGCCCTTGATCTGGAGGATGTTCTGGCGCACCTCGAGGGATTCGATCAACAGCGGAGGCGGCGGCCCGTCGCCACGCCCGCCGGAGCCCGCGCTCGCCACCGTGAAACGGGCGAATTCGGAGAAGCTACCCTCCTCCCCGCCCTTGTCGATCGCGGACACGCGCCAGTAGTACTTGCCCACGTCGAGGCCTCGCAGTTCCACGGAGCTGTCCCGCAGGCCCTTGCGGTCCACGATCGGGCGGTTGAAGTAAGCGCTGTAGTCGACCATCACGTGGTACGAGGTCGCCTCGGGCACGCCCTTCCAGACCAAAAGCGTCGTGGCCTGGGCCGCGTTCGGGTAGGTGATCTCGGCCTGGTGGGAGGGGGCCAGTAGCGTGGGGATCGCGGGCAGCACGACCTTGGGCGCCGCCTTGCCCGCGGCGTCCACCTTCACGGCCTCGTTGGCCTTGAGGTCGAGGGTCTGGCCCGTCCTGGTCTGGAGTTTGCCGCTGCCCTGGAACAGGCGGAAGTCGCTGTCGCCGCCCTCGGCCACGCGCACCGCGGCGTTCGAGTTTTCGCCCATCCGCCCGCTCAGGTTCGGCGTCGAGACCGACGTCTCGCTGCCGGGTACGCTCTGGCGTGTCGTCTGCAGGTTGATCTCGCCCGAGGAGATGTGGGTGCGCACGCGGCTCACCTTCGTCGACGGATCCTGAGAGGTCTCCTCGATGGTGATCAGGCTGTCGGGGCGCAAGTGCACGATCGTGCCGTCGAAGAACTGGATCTCGGCCGCCGAGCCCGGGCGCGTCTGCACCAGGTCGCCCTTCTTCAGCACCACACCGCGGTCGGCGCTGACCCATTCGACCTGGCCAACGGGCTTCATCTTCACGCTGCCCTCGAGCGTCGCGAAACGCGCCCCGGTCACGGTCGGCGGCGGGCTCTCCACAACCTGCTCTTCAGGCCGGTCGCTGAAGAAGTAGTAATAGACGGCGCCGCCCGCGATCGACAGCACCACGGCCAGGGCGATGCCCAGCGTCCTGTAGCTGATCGTAAACCAGTCGAGGAGGTCGTCCTCTGCCTGGCGTTCCTTTCGCCCGCGAGCCATCGGAATCTCTTTCAGCCTTCGAGACTTACGAGGCGGGGGATTATAGACTGGCGCCCGCACGCCGCGCAAATCGTCGGCCCTTGTCACGCCCAAAGCGGGCCGCTAGAATCGTCGTTTTGGCAGCCGCGGAAAACGCGGCCCCCGACGAAAGCAGGCACAGACAATGGCTCTCGGATTCATGCGGCGTCACCGGAGGTGGCTCTACGTCTTCCTCTGGCTCGTGATCGCCGCGTTCATCATCCTCTACATACCGGCGTTCCAGGGCGCCCAGGCTGGCAGCCCCGGTGAGATCCTCGCCAGCGTCGGGGGCCTGCCGATCACCGTCGGGGAGTTCCAGGCGAGCTACCTGCGGCAACGGCAGATCTACGAGCGCATGTACCAGGGCCGCGTGGACCCCCAGATGCTGAGGCGGCTCGGCATCGAAGAGCACGTGATCTCGGGACTGGTGGCCGAGCGGCTGGTAACCCTCGAGGCGCGCCGGCTGGGCGTGAGCGTCGACGACGACGCGGTGGCCCGCGAGATCGCGAGCGCCCCCCAATACCAGCGGGACGGCCGCTTCATCGGCACGGCCGAGATCCGGCGCGCGCTGGAGCTGCAGGGCCTCACGGTCGAGGCGTTCGAGGACGCGGTGCGCGGCGAGCTGCTGCGGCGCAAGCTCGAGGCCCTGGTGGCCGGCGGCGTGTCGGTCGGCGAGCCCGAAGCCGAGCAGGAGTTCCGCCGGAGGAGCGAACAGATCAAGGCCGAGTACGTGCTGGTGGACAAGGCCCGCTTCAGCGGCGAGAGCAAGGCGAGCGAGGACGAAGTCACGGCACGCTTCCAGGCGCGCAAGGACGACTACGGCATCCCCGAGCGGCGCGTGGTCGACTTCGTTCTGGTGGACGCCGAGAAGCTGCGCCCGCAGGTCGCGGTCACCCAGTCCGAGATCCAGGCCGAGTACAACCAGCGCAGCGAGGAGTGGAGGCAGCCCGCCCAGGTGTGCGCCTCCCACGTGCTGGTGAAGGTGAAGCAGGCCGCCGCCGCCAAGGAAGGCCACGCGGACCCCGAAGCCCGGCGCCGCGCCGCGGGCCTGCTGGACGAGTTGAAGAAGGGCGCCGACTTCACGGCCGTGGCGAAGCGCGCTTCGGAGGACACCGGCTCGGCCCAGAGCGGCGGCGACCTGGGCTGCTTCCCGCGGGGGTCGATGGTCCCCGAGTTCGAGCGCGCGGCCTTCGAGCTCGAGCCCGGCCAGCTCTCCGAGCTGGTGAAGACGTCCTACGGCTACCACATCCTCAAGGTCGCCTCGCGCCGCGACGAAGAAACGGCGCCGCTCAGCGCCGTCTCGGATCGGGTCCGGGAAGCGCTCCTGGCGCAGAAACTGCGGGCGCTGGCCGAACAGAAGGCGGAGGCCGCGGGCGCGCGGCTGCGCTCCGGGGCCAGCCTGGCCGACGCTGCGGCCGCGGCGAGCCTCAAGGTCGAGCGCAGCGTGCCGTTCGGGCGCGGCGAGCTTTTCTCGCCGCTCAACTCGCAGCGCCTGGTGGCCCGCGCCTTCGAGCTAAAGAAAGGCGAGCTGGAGAAGGAGCCCTTCGGCCTGGCCCAGGGGTTTGCCTTCATCTCGTTGTTCGAGATCCAGGCGCCGCGGGCGCCCGAGTTGAAGGAGGTGCAGGACCGCGTGCGCGCCGACGTCGAGGGTGACAAGGCCCAGGAGCGCGCCCGCGTCGTCGCCCACGACCTCCGCGCGCGGGCCCAGAAGGTCGGCCTCGACAAGGCGGCCCAGGCCCTGGGTCTCGTGCGCAAGGAGACCCCGAACCTCAGCTCCCGCGGACAGGCCCTTGGAGATCTGGGCACCAGCGCGTCGCTCGACCAGGCCGCCTTCGACCTGGCAGAGAAGGCGCTGTCCCAGCCGATCCCGGTGCCGACCGGCGTCGCGCTGGTGCGGGTCACGGAGAAGAAGGCCTACGACCCGGCCGAGTACGCGAAGCAGAAGGATGGCCTGCTGCTGAGCCTGCGGCAGGAGCGAAAGCGCCAGCTCTTCGAAGCGTTCCTCGACGAGGCCAGAAAGCGCGTGCAGATCGAGCGCAGGTCCGAGGTCTTCCGGCGCGTGGTCGGCTAGCGGGTTAGAATCGAGACGCCATGCACGTCGCGGTACGCAAGGCCGGCGAAGTCGTGATCGTGGACCTCGACGGCAAGTTGACCGCCGGCCTCGGCGACGAGCTGCTGCGCGAGACCATCGACGAGCTGCTGCAGGAGAGCTGGAAGAAGATCCTGCTGAACCTGTCGGCCGTTTCGTTCATGGACTCCGCGGGCGTCGGCGAGCTGGTCGCGGGGCTCAAGCGGGCCAAGCGCTCGGGGGCGGAGCTGAAACTCCTGAACGCCGGGGAGAAGGTGCAGTCCACCCTCTACATCGCCCGCTTGCTGCCGATCTTCGAGCTGTATCAGGACGAGAAAGAGGCGCTCGAGAAGTTCTAGCCCTCGGGGTCGGCCAAGCCCACGGCCAGGGGCTCGCTCGATACCACCTTCAGCTCCGTGGCGCACTCGGGGCAGTGGATCGTCTCGCCGACGTCCAGCTCGTAGCTGTCGAGCTCCAGGTCAGCCGCACACTCAGGGCAACGCGTCATGCTTCCTCACCTCCTGCGCGCTACGACATAGCGGGCCAAGTCGCGGAGTGGCTGCGCGGCCTCGCCGAAGGCCTGCAGCGCCTCCTGGCTGGCCGCGATCAGTTCCGCGGCAAGTTGGCGCGCGCCCTCGACCCCCGCGAAGGACACGAAGGTGGTCTTCTTGTGGTCCTGCCCGACGTCCTTGCCAGCCTCGAGCTTCTCCCCCGTGGCGTCGATCAAGTCGTCCACGATCTGGAAAGCCAGGCCCAGGTTCTTGGCGTAGGTCGCGACGGCTCGCTGCGCCCAGGGCGCGGCCCCCGTCGCGCGCGCCCCCAGGTCGGCGGCGGCGATGAAGAGGGCGCCGGTCTTGCGGCTGTGGATGAACTCCAGGGTCGCGAAGTCGAGCACCTTGTCGGTCATGGCGAGGTCGCGCGCCTGGCCCGCGACCATCCCCGAAGGACCGACCGCCCGCGCCAGTTCCTGGGCCAGCTCGTGTCGCAACACGGCGCCGGGGCCGCCCGGCCAGCCCTGGGCCAAGAGCTCGTAGGCGCGGTTCAGGAGCGTGAAGGCGGCCAGCACCGCGTTCGCCTCGCCGTGGACTACGTGGCAGGCCGGCCGCCCGCGCCGCCGCTGCGCGTCGTCCATGCACGGCAGGTCGTCGAGGATCAGGCTCGCGGTGTGGACCATCTCGATCGAGCACGCAGCGGGCAGCACGCTTCGGGAGTCTCCCCCCAGCACCTCGGCGACCAGGAGCGCCAGGATGGGCCGGAAACGCTTGCTGGTGGCGAACAGGCTGAATGCGACGGCCTGCTGCACCTCGGCGCTGTCGCCCTGGGGCGCCTGCTCCCGCAAGGCCGTCTCCACCAGCCGATGGCGGTCCAGCAGCACGGCTTCCAGGGACGCGAAGACCGAGGAGGCCGCCTCGCTCACAGCGCGTCTAGGGCTTCTAGCACCTGGGCCTCGTGACCGTCCACACGCACCCTGGGGAACACCTTGCGCACCATGCCCGCAACGTCGATCACGAACGTGGATCGGATCATGCCCTGCACCTTCTTGCCGTACATCAGCTTCTCGCCGAAGGCGCCGTACTTTTTCGCGACGGCCTTGTCGGGGTCCGAAAGCAGCGGGAAATCCAGCTTGTGGGCCGCCTCGAACTTCTGGTGGGATGCGACCGAATCGGGACTCACGCCCAGCACCACGGCGCCGCGCTTCTTGAACTGCGCCCGCGCGTCGCGGAAGGCACACGCCTGCCTGGTGCAGCCCGGTGTCATGTCGCGGGGATAGAAGTACAGCACCAGGGTCTTGCCCTTGAGGCCCTTGAGCGAAACACGCCCGCCCTGGCTCGAGTCCAGCTCGAAGTCCGGTGCCTGGCTGCCCGCTTCGATCACTCGCGCGATCTTACCGCCGCGTTTCGAGAACCCGCAAGGATGAGAAAGGCGCCCGAGAGCGGGTGATAGAATCCGCGCTCCGATGGACTACGGGGACGCGGGAGTCGACATCTCCGCTGCGGATGAGGCCAAGGCCCGCATCAAGGATCTGGCTCGCGGCACCTTCAACCCCGGCGTGCTGTCCGAGATCGGCGCCTTCGGCGGCCTGTTCCGGCCCGACCTCAAGTCCTTCTCGGAACCGGTGCTGGTGGCCTCGACCGACGGCGTTGGCACCAAGATCAAGGTCGCGATCCAGGCCCGCCGGCACGACAGCGTGGGCTACGACCTCGTGGCCCATTGCGTGAACGACATCCTGGTCCAGGGTGCCGTGCCCTTGTTCTTCCTCGACTACATCGCCCTCGGCCGCATGGACCCGTCGAAAGTCGCAGCCATCGTTTCGGGTTTCGCCCGCGGCTGCCGGGAGTTCGGCTGTCCGCTGATCGGCGGCGAGACGGCAGAGATGCCGGGCACCTACGCCGAGGACGACTACGACCTGGCGGGGTTCATCGTCGGCGTCGTCGAGCGCAGCCGCGCTCTTCCCAGCGGCGTTCGCGACGGCGACGTGCTGCTGGGCCTGCCCTCGCTAGGCCTGCACACGAACGGCTACTCGCTGGCGCGCAAGGTCCTGTTCGACGCCTGCGGCTACACGGTCGACACGCAGCTTGCGGAGCTCGGCTGTAGCGTGGGCGATGCGCTGCTCGCGCCACACCGCGGATACCTGCAGGCGCTGGAGCCACTACTCGAGCGCGGCAAGATCCGCGCCTTGTGTCATATCACCGGCGGCGGGTTCCCAGGCAACCTGCCGCGGGTGCTGCCCGCGGGCCTGGGCGCCGTGCTGCGTTCGGGCTCGTGGGAGATCCCGCCGCTGTTCCGCCTGATCCAGGAGCGGGGCGGCGTCAAAAACGCCGAGATGTTCCGGACCTTCAACATGGGCGTCGGCATGGTCGTGGTGGTGTCTCCCGACCAACTCCATGACGTCGAGCACTCCCTGGAGCGGCGCGGCGAGACGAGCTTCGTGATCGGCCGCGTGGCGTCCGGCGAGGGCGTGCGCTTCGAGTGATGGCTGCGGGGCGGCCGGGGCGGGTCGGCGTCCTGATCAGCGGTCGCGGTTCGAACCTGCAAGCACTCCTCTCCGCGGCGCAGCAGGACCGCCTGGGGGGCGAGATCGTCACGGTGTTCTCGAACGTGGCCGACGCACCCGGCCTCGAGCACGCGCGGCGGGCCGGCGTCGAGGCAACAGTCCTCGACCACCGCGGCCGCGCGCGCGAGGACTACGACCGCGAGCTGCTGGCCCGGCTGCGCGAGCGCCAGCTGGACCTCGTGTGCCTGGCGGGCTTCATGCGTAGGCTGTCGCCGGCCTTCGTCGCGGCCTTCCCCGCCCGCCTGCTCAACGTGCACCCGTCGCTCTTGCCCGCGTTCCCCGGCCTCGAGGCACAACGTCAGGCCCTGGAGCACGGCGCCAGGATCAGCGGCGCCACCGTGCACCTGGTCGCCGACGCCGTCGACAGCGGCCCGATCCTGCTCCAGGAGGCCGTCGAGGTCCACGACGACGACAGCGTGGAGTCCCTGTCAGCGCGCATCCTGGAGGTCGAACACCGCCTGTACCCCCGGGCCGTACGCCTGCTGCTCGAGGGCCGCTGCCGCCTCGAAGGCCGCCGCGTGCGCATCACGGAGGCGGCGTGAACGCGGCGCAGGCGCTCGCCTACCTCAGCAAGGGCTGCGTCGACGTGGTGACGCCCGGCGCCCTGCAGGCCAAGCTCGCCCGCGGTCGGCCCCTCACCGTGAAGGTCGGCTTCGACCCCACGGCCCCCGATCTGCATCTCGGTCACACCGTGCTACTGCGCAAGATGAAGCACTTCCAGGACCTGGGCCACCGTGTCGTCTTCGTGATCGGCGACTTCACCGGCATGATCGGCGACCCCACGGGCAAGTCGAAGACGCGGCCGCCCCTGAGCCGCGCGGAGATCGAAGGAAACGCCGAGACCTACAAGCAGCAGGTGTTCAAGATCCTCGACCCGAAGAAGACCGAGATCCGCTTCAACCGCGAGTGGCTGGGCGCGCTCAGCTCCGACGAGATCGTGCGCCTCAGCGCCACCTACAACGTGGCGCGCATGCTGGAGCGCCGCGACTTCAAGCAGCGCTACGAAGCCGGCCAGCCCATCTCGGTCCACGAGTTCCTGTACCCGCTGGCCCAGGCCTACGACTCGGTGGCGCTCGAAGCCGACGTGGAGCTGGGCGGCACCGACCAGCTCTTCAACTTGAACGTCGGCCGCGACATCATGCCGGCCTACGGCCTCGAACCCCAGGTGGTGATGACGACGCCGCTGCTCGAAGGGCTGGACGGCGTCGAGAAGATGTCGAAGAGCCTCGGCAACTACGTGGGCGTGGCCGAGAGCGCTACGGGCATGTACGCCAAGCTGCTGAGCGTGTCCGACGATTTGATGTGGAGGTACTACACGCTGCTCACGGACCTGAGCGCCGAGGAGATCGCGGCCGAGCGCGCCCAGGCCGCACCCATGGCCTCGAAGCAGGGCCTGGCGCGGCGCCTGGTGAGCGACTTCCACGGCAGCGCGACGGCGCTCGGCGCCGAAGCCGAGTGGCGGCGCGTCCATCAGGAGAAACGCGCGCCCTCCGAGATGCCCGAGCTCCAGGTGGCCGCCGGGGCGCAGAAGCTCCACGAGCTCATGGTGCAGGCCGGCCTGGCGAAGTCGAAGAGCGACGCGGTCCGGCTCCTGAAGCAGCGCGCGGTGAAGCGCGACGGTGTGGTGCTGGAATCGGCGGCGCTCGATCTGCGCGCGGGCGAGAGCTTCGTGCTGCAGGTCGGTGCCCGCCATTTCGTGCGCGTGGCCGTGGCTTGACAAGCGCGCGCCGGCTGTCGTAAAGTCTCAGGTTCCGAGGGGCGGTGAGGCGGTGGTGAGGGCGTACCCCTTCAGGCCCTCTCTCGCGCTCCTTCCAGAAGGTCGATAATCAGGGGTTGACACGACCCCGTCAATTTCGATATTCTGGTCGGGTCCCCTAAAACGGGGCGGCTCTTTGAAAACTAGGTGCGCGTAACGATTCCGAAGCGAGATTTCGGCCTAGGAACCAAGATTTACTTCGGTTAAACGAAGGGGCCGCGCAAGCGGCTCAACGAGTTCAACTGGAGAGTTTGATCCTGGCTCAGAATCAACGCTGGCGGCGTGCCTAACACATGCAAGTCGAGCGCGAAAGCGGGGCAACTCGCAAGTAGAGCGGCGAACGGGTGAGTAACGCGTGGGTGATCTACCTCCGAGTGGGGAACAACACCGGGAAACTGGTGCTAATACCGCATGACATCCTCGGGTCACACTGAGGATCAAAGCCGGGGACCGCAAGGCCTGGCGCTTGGAGAGGAGCCCGCGTCCGATTAGCTAGTTGGCGGGGTAACGGCCCACCAAGGCGACGATCGGTAGCCGGCCTGAGAGGGCGGACGGCCACACTGGGACTGAGACACGGCCCAGACTCCTACGGGAGGCAGCAGTGGGGAATTTTTCGCA